>Ga0316207_10000075_pt1 | contig 217782 bp, 194 predicted proteins | sample 6weekpyrite_MG_FD_204943 | JGI IMG/M metagenome (GOLD analysis project Ga0316207, IMG submission 204943) | Microbial mat bacterial communities from mineral coupon in-situ incubated in ocean water Damariscotta River, Maine, United States -... | ecosystem: Environmental > Aquatic > Marine >...
ACGCTGGTTTTTTTTGACCAGTTTAGGTTCAAAATCACCGTTTCTATCGCGGGGTGTGTCAATCTCAAACTGACCATCTTCAGTCTGAATTGTCTTCGTTGAGTAGCCATTACGGCTATTATCAGAGCGGGTAATCTCGTTTTTGTCGTAACCGAGAGATCATCCCGTTCCGCATTTAATGCCGCTTCAATCGTAATTTTAGATAACATCTTGGTGAGCTGACTTAGGTCATGCTCCGTCTTAATGTTTTTGGCGGCCTCTTTGGCGATGGCAAGTAAGTCTTTTTCTTTCATAATGTCTATCCTGTCCAGTTATGGCGTTAATGATAGACAGTTACACAGATTTTTGTACATCCTCAAAAACCATCATCCTATTATTGTAAATAACGCCCTTTTCGTCGCCATTTATAAGTCCGGTTCTTCCTCCTGTGATGCTTCCAGTGTAAATGCCATTGGGTGAACCGGCTGATCCGCCTCCGCCACCTCCGCAGCCATAATTTAATGTTGTCGTTAGAGCTATAATTGATAAGGTGCTTATTAGTTTCATTTTCTTGCCTTTTAACTTTTTTATAGATAATTATGTGGTTTTAGTGTTTAGAGATATGAAGCTGTTTCATAAATTCATTAATGTCGTTTGTTATCATGGTTTCTACAGCATCTGCTTCTTTTTCATTTTTTGCACTTAAAGAGTACCTGAATCGTAATTCAAAGTAATATTCATTATTTATAGGAGTGATAAAGTATTTTAGGTTTCGTCCATTCACTTCACCATAAGTATGCCAGTATGTATAATCTACCCTGTTAATATTTACAGTATTAAACTTAGGTACTTGTACTATCCATTGTCCTAACTCTTCATCTGAAAGTTCAGGGTTTTCTTTTCGTACTTCTGTATTAGTCCCGTTTACACCATTTAAATAACTTTCATAAGCATTGTGCAAAAATTTTTGTATGATTGATGTGTTGTCAAATTGTAATTTGTGTATATTTATACTTACAGAAAGGTTGGCTGCAGTGTTCGCTTCAACATTTCTTTTTCCACGATAGTATTCCCACATTCCAGTATCAAGAGTGTGTGTATTTCTCCAGAGGTGCTTCTCATATTCCAAATTATTAATTTTATCTAAAGTTATGGATTTAGACTGCTTCTTATGTTTTTCAGCGAAATCCATAAATAAACTCAAATTACCTGGTATTTGATAATCAATACGAAAGTCATCATTCAGAACAATGACTTTGTTTTCCTGATGTTCAAAGTCGGGGCCGCTTATTTTATTTCCGCAGCCTAAAAGTGTAGATATTAATGTCATAATGAGTAAGGTCTTTTGTTTCATTCAGTTGTTGTCGGTTATTTTATGGATTCCATATATTTAGCTACTTTGGCCGCAGATTGATGGTCACCTGCCTGAGTTAAAAAGCTCTTATATGCTTCTAAACTTAAAAAAGGTAATGTATGGGGGCTTTCTACGATGCTTGCTGTACCAGAGCCTTTTACATTCTTCCTAAATTGCAGGCTACGTTTTATTGCGCCTAAGCTCAGATCATTACCACCTGCAATATTGGATACTATGTCAAACGGGTTGTTTCTATCTGGATTTTCTTTTTTTATACCAACCTGTGCCAATAATTTATCGGTAACTTTTTGGTTGTTACCACCGGCATGAAAAGATACGCTATTCATGTTCAGGCCAGCATTGCCATGTGTTTTAATATGATGCTTTAATGCTTGCTTAAAAATGATCCCACCTTGGCTATGTACCACCCATTTAACGGGTTTTCCTTTGCTCTGCACATCTTGCAATATGGCGGCCAGTTGTTTTGCATTATTTGTTGAAAAACCAACATTATCTTGCACTGATTCATAAAAATCGAGCAAATTTCCTTCACTGGGATTGTGAAATAAGGTGTATTCGTTAAAAGAGTCGTGTTTATAGGCAGTATCAAGGTGAGTGCCCATTAGCCAAGAGGCTTTTGCTAAATTATTTAGCATACCATTTACCGCTGCATATTGAGTTTTAATCTTAATAACAGGATTTTTTGGAAGCCAGGATTCTTCTAATTTTTCAGCTTTGAGTGGTGTTATAGAATCGTCGAATTGGGTGTTGCTGTTACGTACTATGCGATAAAGAGCACTTTTTTCATCTTTTGATACTCGTTTTTCTCCTAGAACATTGTAATTAAGCGAAATAGAGCTAACAACAACATAATTCGGATTAACCGTATATTTAATAATAAAGTTACCTGCCAGCCCCGGCGCTTTCTTTGCCCTGAATAAAGTAGGTCGTGATTTATGCTGTACCCCATCAATGGGCAACGGGATGCTGGCCAGTGCATCTATACCCACCGCGACCTGATGCTGGTCGTAGGTGTTTAAATTTTCGAGTGTTTTCAGGGTATTAGGTTCAATGTACAGCTTACGGCCTGTGCTTCTAATGCGGCTGAATAGTTTTTCCGGCTTGTACCGGATGGCTGTACCTATGGTGTCGTTATTTTGTGTGGTGTATGCGTTACCCATGACAATTCCTTATATTCCATGTCAAATGCGTTAGGCTAATGTTTAATGCGCTAAAAGGCAAGGGCGCTGTTTTGGGTCTGTGTTCTATTTCATGCATATCATCATATCGCTTTTATGCGTTAGTGCATTAAAACTGATACTGAAAATCAAATACAAATTTCATACTATCCGTGGGTACCGTAATATCCGCATTGAATTTGTCTTTAAGGGGAAAAGCAAACTGTAAATTGCCACTGATGCTTTTACCAAAGCCGTATTGAAACCCAAAACCGGCATCGACCAGCGTGCCTTTTATATCATCCAGTCCGGTGTTGTTATTTTGCACACCGGTTGCACCATTAATAAACAATAACGGTTGTAATTTTTGATGTAAATTTCGGACGCTGAACCAGTCAAGCTTGACAAATTGTGCGAATAAGGGGTCAGGTCTTTTATTTGTGATTCTGTGCATGTTACTCTCTAACTCCGTAATCAAGCAGGAGGATATATTTGAAGATGACAGCTTGGCATTTATATCATTTTTTCAAAATATTTGTCAGAGGTATAACTGGGTATGTCATGCCTATTGTTTTAATGAGAAATCATTATCATCTTTTAATAGAAACACCCGATGTCAATTTATCTAAAGGCATGCGCCAGCTTAATGGTGTTTATACACAAACGTTTAATTGAAATCATAACCGGATAGGGCACTTGTATCAGGGGCGCTATAAAACGATACTTGTTAAAAAAGATAACTATCTACTCGAATTATCTCGTTGCATAGCAAATCAAAGACCTGACCCCGTAGAATGCATTGCATAGCAAATCAAAGACCTGACCCCGTAGAATGCAAAAACCGGTTCGACGACTGACATTCTGTGGCTGTAAATGAGTTTGCCTTTATCACTATCCACTCGATGCTTCACCCAGTTGGTAAAATTAGGCGGTCTTTTATTGTCTAATATAAACGATACTTGTCGACCATGTCCTTTACGGGTGTTAGAGAATCAGGGTTGCTCATACATTTAGTTTTAAATGAACAACACCGAAAAATTTAGAGTCAAGTCTTTTAATTATGATTCGATATATATTTAAAAATGACAGTTACACAGGATGATTTACACCCTCGAAAAATAACAGTACCAAGTCTTTCCATACCCATTCATAAAATGCGATATGCAATAAAAATACAAGCCCATCAGAATTTTCACTGGCATGCAGCTTATAACATATTGCTTCAAGAGATGTGCTACATGTATTACAGCCATCGGTAATTAACCAGGTCTTTTTATTAGCGATTCATTTTTCTAATTGTCATTTAAAAAAACTTTGTCAACTAAACAAACCCCATGCCAGAGTTTGTGCTGATTATTTTTATGGCAAATACATTAACGCATTAACACCGTGTATTAACTATTTGAAAGTCACATCGCTAACAAAAATAATTACGTCACTGTTATCAAGCTATTACTATTTTAAGTTGTATCTAAAAAACAAGGAAAAGCCTATCGTAAAAACAATAGCCTAAACCAAGATAAAATTAAATTGCTGACCTAAGAAGCAACGAACACCAAAAGCCAGCTAATCACAACAACCTTCAACAGAGGTAATTATGGCTGAATTAAACTCTACACTACCCACAACATTGGAAAGCTTGCGCACGCATGTTGAATACCTGCTGCGTTACCCCTTAATACGTCTTGCAATTTTTTAATAATTACATTATCTTGTGCTTAGCTTAAACAGAGCCACTACATATAGTGGCTTTGAGCAATAAATAACTAACAATAATATTACAGGGGAATCCGGTGTAAATCCGGAACTGTCGCGCAACGGTGATGGGAGCCAGGCTCCTTAAGTCCGATACCTGTGAAGTTAAACATAAACACCGAGTCTCGCGTTCAGACTCAGGTGGAAAGCCTCGCTCTGTCTTTTGCTTTCCCTCTGGCCCTGAACATTTAAACAATAATTAGGACGCCAACGCCAGAGGAAAAACATGCAAACCGAATCCATAGTTAGCACATCGTCACCCGCCAGCACTCAAAAATCAGCAGAGAGTTTATTAACTTCGCCATCCAGTCATTCGTTTAATCGAGTGATTCGTCGCAATGGCAAACAAACCGAATTTGATCGTAGCAAAATTATGGTTGCCCTCACCAAGGCATTTTTGGCGGTGGAGGGTGGCACCGCGGCGGCATCGAGTCGAGTGCGTGAAACTGTTGAGTTGCTCACCACGCAGGTGATGGATGCATTGTTTAGACACCTGCCGGAAGACGGCACGGTGCATATCGAAAATATTCAAGATCAGGTTGAGCTGGCACTCATGCGTAACGGCGAGCAAAAAGTTGCACGCGCTTATGTTTTGTATCGCGAGCAGCACGCTCAAAAACGTGCGGTGGAAGTTGCAAGCGATGCCGGAAAAAATGAAATTAATATTCGTTATAAAGACGGCAGTAAAAAGCCCGTTAATCAAAAACGGTTACAAAAAATTATTAATGAAGCGGTGGCCGGATTAAGCGATGTTGATGAAAGTTTATTATTTAAATCAACACTGGGTGCCATTTATGATGGCATGTGCGAAGCCGATTTATACGCCACGCTGGTGATGAGTGCGCGCAGTTTAATAGATAGCGAGCCGAATTATTCGCAAGTATCCGCGCGTTTGTTATTAGATAATATACGCCGCGAAGCACTCACTTATGTTTATGGCTACGAGCAAGAAGCCACGCAATCTGAAATGTCAGAACTGTATGGCGACTATTTTAAAAATTACATAAAAAAAGCCGTGGAGTTAGCGTTGCTCGATAGTGAATTACTGCGCTACGATTTAGAAACTTTAGCAGCGGCATTAATACCAGAACGTGACCAGCAGTTTTTATATTTAGGTTTGCAAACACTTTATGACCGTTACTTTATTCACGATGGTGATACGCGCATTGAATTACCTCAGGCATTTTATATGCGAGTGGCGATGGGTCTGGCGACTAATGAAATTAATCGTGAACAACGTACTATCGAATTTTATAAATTATTATCCTCATTTGATTTTATGAGTTCAACACCCACATTATTTAACTCGTCAACTTTGCGTCCGCAATTATCATCGTGTTATTTAACAACGGTGCCCGATGATTTGGAGGGTATTTATAATTCGTTTAAAGATAATGCGTTGTTATCAAAATTTGCAGGTGGTTTAGGTAATGACTGGTCACGGGTGCGCGGTTTGGGTTCGCACATAAAAGGTACCAATGGAAAGTCACAAGGTGTAGTGCCATTTTTAAAAGTTGCTAATGATACCGCGGTTGCGGTTAATCAGGGCGGCAAACGCAAAGGGGCAATGTGTGCTTATTTAGAAACCTGGCACATTGATATTGAAGAGTTTTTAGATTTGCGTAAAAACACCGGTGATGATCGCCGTCGCACCCACGATATGAACACCGCAAACTGGCTGCCTGATTTATTTATGAAGCGCGTAGTCGAAGAAAAAGACTGGACACTTTTTTCGCCAGAAGAAGTGCCCGATTTGCACGACCTCTACGGCAAGGCATTTGAAAGCGCATATGAAGCCTACGAAGAAAGAGCCGAACGCGGTGATATTAAATTATTTAAAACCGTAAATGCTGCGCAAATGTGGCGAAAAATGTTAGGTATGTTATTTGAAACCGGGCATCCGTGGATTACTTTTAAAGATCCCTGTAATGTGCGTTACACCAATCAACATGTGGGTGTGGTGCATAGCTCAAACTTATGCACAGAAATTACCCTGCATACCAATGATAATGAAATAGCGGTGTGTAATTTAGGCTCGGTAAATTTGGCCGCGCACGTCGATGAAAACGGTTTGAATATGGCGCAGCTAGAACAAACCATTACGACTGCCATTCGCATGCTAGATAACGTGGTGGATTATAATTATTATTCGGTGCCACAAGCCAGAAATTCAAACCTGCGTCATCGCCCGATTGGTTTGGGTGTAATGGGTTTTCAAGATGCATTGTATAAATTAAAACTTGCTTATGGTGGTGATGCTGCGGTTGAGTTTGCCGATACTTCAATGGAAGCGGTGAGCTATTTTGCGATTAAAGCCTCATCAGATTTGGCCGCTGAGCGTGGCCAATACTCTAGCTATGAAGGTTCGTTGTGGAGTCAGGGAATATTACCTATAGATGCCAGCAATAAAATGATTGAAGAGCGTGGTAATTATATTCAGTGCGATGCTTCGACTAAATTGAATTGGGGTGGTTTGCGCGAAACCGTTTTAAAGCAGGGTATGCGCAACAGTAATTGTTTAGCGATTGCACCTACCGCCACTATTGCAAATATTTGTGGTGTCACTCAATCAATCGAACCGACCTATCAAAATATGTATGTCAAATCGAATTTGTCAGGTGAGTTTACAGTGCTTAACCCTTATTTGGTTAATGATTTAAAAGCTCTGAATTTATGGGATGAAGTGATGATTAATGATCTGAAATATTATGACGGTTCGGTGGCGAATATCGATCGTATTCCCGATGAATTAAAAGCGCTTTATGCCAGCGCATTTGAAATTGATACACGCTGGTTAATTGAAGCGGGTGCGCGTAGACAAAAATGGATTGATCAGGCGCAGAGTTTAAACTTATATATGGCTGAACCATCAGGTAAAAAATTAGATCAGTTGTATAAGTTGGCTTGGGTGCGGGGGTTAAAAACCACTTACTATTTGCGCTCGATTGGTGCGACACATATGGAAAAAGCGGCGGGTAATACAGAAAGTATTGAGCAGGAAGCGTCGAAAGTTTGTTCGATATTGGATGCTGATTGTGAAGCGTGTCAGTAATTGTTAAAAGAGCAATAATTTTATTTTTGAGAAGTCAGAAATTTAGTGCCTGCTTTGAAAGTATTAACATAAATTATTCGCAGATAGCGCTTTAGCTCCGCTTATGGCAGGGCTAAAACTCGGCCTTCAAAAAACAAAAGGTAAACATCATGTTAAATTGGGATGATCCAACCGCCGCATTTACTAATTCATCGAATGCGCAAACAGAAGAAAAAAAACGTGTAAAAAACGCACAATATGCGGAACAGGGTTTAAAAACACAACCAGTTGAAAATTCGTCGCAACAAAATAATACTACATCGCCGGTTATTTTGTCATCAATGGAGCAGGGCGTGCAACCTGCTATGGTACCTATAAGAGCAGATGATAAACGCGTAATTAATGGTAAAACAGATATTAACCAACTCGCGCCCTTTAAATACCCCTGGGCCTGGGATTTTTGGTTAAATGCAAATCGTAATCACTGGACACCTTTAGACATAAACATGTCAAAAGACGTACATGATTATCAGCACCGTTTAACGTTGGAAGAAAAGCATGTTTATGAAAATGTTTTATCGTATTTAACCACCTCAGATATTTTAGCGATGCGAAATATTGGTTTGGCGGTAATGGAAAAAATGACTGCACCTGAGTTGCAAATTTATCAAGCGCGTCAAGTTTATGAAGAAGCGTTGCACACCTGGACATATCAGCACTGTATTGAGTCAATCGGTTTAGATCAGGGAGAGATTTATAATCGTTATCGAGTGGTGCCAGAAATAAATGGCAAGATACAAATGGCCAATGAAAAAATGAATTCGGTGTTACGTGCAGATATTGATTTAAGCGATAAAGACGAGCTAGAAAATTTTGTTATGTCTTATTCGTTTTTTGCCGGTGTGTTTGAAGGTTGCTGGTTTTACAATGGCTTTAGCCCTGTCTTTGCATTGCAGCGTCGAGGGTTAATGACCGGAACCGCAGAGCAGTTGCAATATATTATGCGTGATGAGGTTTTACATTGTGCATTTGGTATTCGTGTGGTGAATCAAATCGTCACAGAAAATAATGTAAAGCTAGATCCAAAAGCGATTCAGGATATGTGGCTGCAAGCCGAAGCCTGTGAAATCGATTATGCCAATTATATTATGCGTGACCCCATATTAGGCTACACAGCAAAAGATCACGTGGCGCAATTTCGATTTATTGCTAACCGCCGTGCAAAATCACTAAAACATGCGGAACCATTTCCCGGTGCGGAAAACACCTTGGGTTGGCTGGATGAGCAGGCCAATATGCGCAAAGAGAAAAACTTTTTTGAAACGCGGGTGACGGAGTATCAAACGGGCGGGGCATTGAAGTGGTGATTTCTATTTTTAGCTCGAAAATCCAGCGGCTTTTAACCCATAGTCGTTAAGTATGTTTTTCGCGATAGTTTTTTAAGTGGACAAATGTATGCTCATTCCTGCTTACGGCGATTTTTATATTTAATTTCTTTACGCAGCTTATTTAAACCAGCGACTCCAGATCCAATATGCTCTTCACCGCGAACTTTCGCTAATTGTACCTGCTTTTCTCTTTCGATAAAACGAGCACGTTGCGCGTCGGTTTTTTTATCATAGCAATGCGGACAACTTACCCCCTGCATATATTTCTCACTGAGTTTGTCTGCTTCGGTTATCGGCAAACGACAGGCATGGCATTGATCGTAACTGCCTTTTTCCAGCGAGTGGTCAACACTCACACGATTATCAAAAACAAAGCATTCGCCTTCCCAAAGTGAGTCTTTTTCGGGAACAGTTTCTAAATATTTTAAAATGCCGCCTTGCAAATGATAAACGTCTTCAAAGCCCTGCTCTTTTAAATAGGCGGTGGATTTTTCACAACGAATACCGCCGGTGCAAAACATCGCAATTTTTTTATGTTTTTGTGGGTCTAAATTTTGTTTTACATAATCAGGAAATTCACGAAAGGTTTCTGTTGCGGGATCGATGGCATTTTTAAATGTGCCAATTGCGGTTTCGTAGGCATTGCGTGTGTCTACTAGTAATACATCGGGGTCAGATATTAAGGCATTCCAGTCGGCGGGTTTTACATAGGTGCCCACAACCTGATTGGGGTCGATGCCTTCAATACCCATGGTCACAATTTCTTTTTTCAGTTTTACGCGGGTGCGATAAAACGGCATTTTATCATCGTAAGATGATTTGTGGCGAAGCTCGGCCAGTCGCGAATCAGACTTTAACCAGTTTAATAAAATATCAATAGCTTGCTGGCTGCCGGCAACCGTACCGTTAATGCCTTCGCGGGCCAGCAGGAGGCTGCCTTTTATTTCGTGCTTGAGCATAAGGTCGAGCAGGGGTTGGCGAATTTGTTTATAGTTTTCTAAAATCACAAAGTGATACAGAGCCGATATGACGACCTGAGGTTTAACTGAAGACATGGTTGCTACCTGTTTGTTCTGCGAGCTGGAACGTAAATCCAGTGCATAATTTTTAAGACCCGACATTATATCAAATCTATCATTCAGGTGCGCGACTTATCCTCCCGGCTCTTCAGGTTTATCGCTTGTTTGTTCACCCAAATGAATGGTCGCGCCGGCTTTGTTTATGCGTACTGAAAAGTAATTATATTTTGAAGTGTGCTGAGTATTGAAAACACCAGTTATCCATAATGAATTCAAGGTTGAATCTGGATTAGAAATCTATTAAATTGCACGCCGCCGAATGGCTCCCCCGATTTTTAATGATAGAGAGATTTTTAGATGTTAGATGCAACCGCAGTTTTGGCTGTTTTGAGTGTAGTAGGTTCGGTTACTGTTTTTAGTGTTTTGGGTTATAGAATTAGCCGTTTAATCAAAACCTGTAACTCGGAAGACGTATAAAAGTACGACATGTTTCTGAAAACGTTCCTTTAGGTGTGCAAAAAAAATAACGAAGATCCCGGCTCGTTAATACGCGCTTAAAGGTACATTTTTAAATTATTATCAAAGTTAACGGGACACCAGTAAAAGAAATGTTAAACCGGTTTCACTTGAAATTTACCCACTTCAACTGAGCAAACTACCACTCGCGTTGTAGCATTAATTTCATCGACACCCGCATTCTTATAAATTTCAACTGTCCATTCGATGCCGGAGTATTGTGTTGTGCCCGGAGTGAGCAAATTAATATCCTGCTGCAATACAAATTCATAACCTATTAAATCACTGCTATTATCTTTTTTGGGTATGTCATCATTTTGTAAATTTTTCAGGGGTTTCCATAAGCCAACAGCAGCCAGTGCAGAGCATATTGCGGTGCTTGCCATGCCTGTTTCCCATGCTTCGTTTAAGATGCCCATCATCATTAACAGGCCAGAAATGATTGCGCCGATACCGCCAAATAATAAAAAGCCGGTGACTAGCCCGGTGCTCACCTCTATGGCTAGCATTAAAAAGCCCAGCAATATCCAGAACTCTGCTTGATGTGCATTAATATATTCAGCGATCATATTTATGACTCTTTATTATTTTTATTCAGTGTATTAATAATGGTCATCGCCTCGGCTACCATACTCGATGCGCCGGTGCTATTTTCGGGAAGTAATACGACAGATGATTCTTTAGCAATGGCTTGTTTAGCTTCTATCGCCTGGCTTGCAAGGTCGAGCTGAATAGCTTTTTGGCCTTCTTCAGTGTCAGCTACTTTACCAATGGTTTCAATCGCTTTAGCTTTTGCATCGGCTACCGCAATAATTGCCTGAGCTTCACCTTCGGCGCGTAAAATTTGTTCTGCACGATCAGCTTCTGCCGTTAAAACAATCGAGCGTTTCTGGCCTTCTGCAACATTGATGGCAGATTGGCGTTCACCTTCAGATTCTAAAATAGAGGCGCGTTTGTCACGCTCGGCTTTCATTTGGCGTTCCATAGCTTCGAGCACTGTGCGAGGCGGTTCGATATCTTTTATTTCATAACGCAACACCTGCACACCCCAGGGCTCTGACGCATTGTTAATGCTGTTTACAATATTGATATTTAAACTATCACGTTCTTCAAAGGTTTTATCTAAATCTATTTTACCAATTTCCGAACGCATGGTGGTTTGTGCAAGTTGGGTAACCGCGTAGGCGTAATTATCAACACCGTAAGAGGCTTTATAGGGATCGAGTACTTTTAAATACAGCACACCATCAACGACCAGTGAAATATTGTCACGGGTGATAGCGCCCTGGCTGGGTACATCTGCAGCCTGTTCTTTTAGTGAACGGTTATAGCTAACCTTATCAATGAAAGGCACCATAAAATTTAAGCCGGCTTCCATTGTTTTATTATATTTACCAAAGCGCTCCACAATAAACGCACGATTTTGTGGCACAAATTTTACCGATTGTTTAAGTAAAATAAATAACAGGATGGCAAGGCCAACCCAGAAGCTAAAAACAAAACTTAATAATTCTTCAATAAGCATTTTATGGTTTCCTTTTTTGTTAAAATAAATAAAAATGTAAAGCTATTTAAGTACCGAAAAAATAGCTTTACAAAGTTGTTCAGTATCTTGTTTGCTAATAATATACGGTGGCATTAAATACACTAGCTTACCAAAGGGGCGAAGCCACACACCTTGCTCGACGAGTGCGCTTTGAATAGTTTTCATTTCAACCGCATTATGACACTCAACCACTCCGATGGCACCTAGTATGCGGACATTTTTAATTTTAGCAAGTGCTGTGCAAGGAGCTAAAAACTCTATCAGCCAGCTTTCGATTTGTGAAATCCTGGATTGCCAGTTTGAATTAAGTAAAATATCGATACTAGCATTAGCTGCAGCGCAGGCCAGTGGGTTAGCCATAAATGTTGGGCCGTGCATAAATACGCCGGGATTTCCATTGGAAATTGTTTCTGCGATTTTATTATTTGTCAGCGTTGCCGCCAGTGTTAAGTAGCCACCTGTTAATGCCTTGCCAATACACATTATATCGGGTTCTATATTTGCGTGTTCGCAGGCAAATAATTTGCCGGTACGCCCAAAACCGGTTGCAATTTCATCAAAAATTAATAGCACGTTAAACTCATCGCAAAGTTCGCGAGTTTTGTTTAAAAAATCCGCAGAATAAAAATACATGCCGCCAGCACCTTGTACTACCGGTTCTAAAATAAAGGCAGCGAGTTGTGTGTGGTGTTTGGTTAAGGCGCTGCGTAAGTTTTCAATGTCGAGGGTATTGCATTGTTCACTGAAGTTGCTAGTGGGCGAGTCAATAAAAATTTGCTTGCTGAGTGATTGATTAAATAAACTATGCATACCGGTAATCGGATCACAAACCGACATTGCACCGAAAGTGTCACCGTGATAACCGCCGCGTAAACTTAAAAACGTTTGTTTATTTGTCTGTTGTTTATCATGCCAGTATTGAATCGCCATTTTCATTGCAACTTCAACTGCAACCGAACCTGAGTCGCTAAAAAAAACCGATTGTAAAGAATTCGGTGTAATATCAACTAACGTTTGTGCAAGCTGCACCGCAGGCGGATGAGTGAGTCCACCAAACATAACATGACTCATATTTTTTAATTGATCGGTTAATGCCCTATTTAATTGTGGATGATTATAGCCGTGAATTGCACTCCACCACGAAGACATGCCATCAATAAGTTCACGACCATCGGCAAGTTTAAGGCGTACACCTTTTGCAGAAATAACCGGGAAAATTGGCGAATCACTGGGCGCATTAGAATGAGGTGGAACCGCGTAGGGATGCCAGATATATTGTTGATCGAGTTGCAATAAGGAGGAGTATTGATGCATTATATTTGGCTTTGATTAAACACCAGAATACTTTACATTATGCACATGCTAAGGTCGAGTGCTTAGCATCATTAGTGCAGTTTAATTGAGGAAGCTTTAAATGCTAAAAGTATTACATCGTACTGATGATGGATTTGGTTCGATTGTGGTAACAGAAAATGGCAATAAACGTGTGTTAAGTTTCGCAAGCGACTTTCAACAAAGTGCAATATATATTAATAAACCCTGGCAGCTAGTGCATGAGTACACGCAGATTATGTTGCTTGGCCTGGCGTTCACCCAAGCAAAAAACATTATATTATTAGGGTTGGGCGGTGGTGGGCTAGTGCACTGTCTTAATTATTTTTATCCGCAAATGAAGTTGGAGGTAGTTGAAATTCGGCAGGCTGTTATAGATGTTGCTTATAAATGGTTTGATTTGCCGGACACAAACAATATAAATTTGCATTGTCGTGATGCTAATGATTATATAAAGCAAGTGGTGCCCGCGAATGCGGATATTATTTTCAGTGACTTGTATGAGGCTCAGGGTATGAGCGAGGTGCAAACACAAAATGATTTTATATCGGCCTGTGCTCGGGCCTTGAATGAAAATGGCTGGTTGGTGATTAATTTTCATAAGCTGCCAGATAAAAACTCTTCAGTCATGCAGCAATTATCAATATGCTTTTCAGAAATATTTTATTGCGATATTTTTAAAGGTAATTGGGTTGTTTTTTGTGGTAAAGCTCATGCAGGTTTTAATGCCCGAAAAACAAAAGCCAGCGGAATAAAAACCAGTAAATTGAAAACCAATGAAATAAAGGAAAGAGTCATTGAGTTAGGTGTGTATGTGAATTCACCGATAAAGTATTATTTTAATAAAATAAAAACAGTAAAATTCTGAAAATATAATGGGAATATAAAATGCCAGATCAGAATAGAAAGAAAATGATACAACAAGGGTTTGATACGGTAGCATCGGGATACGATCATCCGTCATTGGCTTTTTTCCCGCAAACTGCTGCGCGTATGATAGAGCTGCTCGAGTTGAAACCAACAGATAATCTATTAGATGTTTGCACAGGTACGGGAGTGGTTGCACTCGTCGCAGCTGAAAAGCTCAGCACAAGTGAGGCCGGCACAGGTAAAGTTATCGGTATTGATTTATCAAACGGTATGTTGGAACGAGCAAGATTAAAGGCTGATGAAAAAAATCTGACCAACACTGAATTTTTACAAATGGATTTAGATGCGTTGGAATTTTCCAGTGAAAACTTCGATCTGGCTTGCAGTAGTTTTGGCCTGTTTTTTATGGAGGATATGAGCTGGGCGTTAAGCAATATTTCCCGTGTTGTAAAAAATACCGGTAAAATTGCAATCAGCACGTTTACCGGTGATGCCTTTTTGCCTATGTCGGATATATTTTTACAATGTTATAACTCGTTTGGAAAAGAGGTGCCTGCACTATCGTGGAAGCGCTTATCAACAGAAGCATTAATTATGGAGCAGTTTGAAGCTGTAGGAATATCGAATGTCAAAATTCATCATGTACCATTAGGCTACCAAATGAACGATGCAAAAATGTGGTGGGACGTGGTTTGGAATACGGGTTATCGTGCGCTGCTGAATCAATTAACGGCAGATCAGCAAATTGAATTTAAAGAAAAACATATGGCTGAAATTGCAGAGTTAATTGGTGATGTTGGCGTGTGGTTTAATACTGAAGTGTTGATTGCGATTGCAGAAAAATAATGGCTTATATGAATGTAGAAAAGTTAAATCAGAAATTTTCAATTAACAATGGATACTGTCAAATAAATTTTAAAAATGGCAAGGGTGATATTCCATTAATAGAAATAAAAAATGAACAAGCCAGAGCGTTAATTAGTTTGCAGGGTGCTCATTTACTGAGCTGGGTACCAAAAGATGAAGCTCAAAAAAATGAGCGTGAAGTTATTTGGTTGTCAAGCGATGCGCGTTTTGAAAAAGCTAAGTCAGTGCGCGGTGGTATTCCCATTTGCTGGCCCTGGTTTGGCGAGCATTCAAGTAACCATGATTTTCCTGCACATGGTTTTGCCAGAACCGTTATTTGGAATGTGTGTGGTGCAAAACAATTAGATAGCGGCGAAACACAAATTCATTTTAATTTCGATACACAGTTGGCGGATAGCGCAATTAAAAAAATATGGCCAGCGAATACATTAGTTGAATATATTGTAACTATCGGCACGAGCCTAAATCTGGAATTAATCACACACAATAAAGGCACAGAAAGTTGTGTGATTGGTGAGGCGTTGCATACTTACTTTAATGTTGGTGATGTTTTACAAACCACTGTGCAGGGCATGCATGAAGTAAATTATTTAGATAAGACAGATAATTTTAAACGTAAAACACAAAAGGCAGATATTGATATTTTGGGTGAAGTTGATCGAGTGTATGTAAATGCACCGTCGATGGTGACAATTAATACTCAACACAGAAATATTGTTATTAACACACAGGGAAGCCAGTCTACAATTGTCTGGAATCCTGGTGAAGTGGTTGCAAATAAAATGGGCGATTTAGGTGAAGACGGATATTTGAAAATGCTTTGTGTTGAGTCGGGTAATGCGGCTGAAAATGTAGTGACGATTGAAATGGGTGAATCTCATGCAATGCGGGTAAGTTATAAAATAGAAAATTGATTGTAGAAATGGGTTTTAATTTGTGAATAAATATTAAATTTTTCGCACTCGATAATTGCGGCCTTTAATTTTTCCATCAGACAATATTGTTAAAGCCTGTTTAGCAAAGGCTTGCTCAACTGCAACATAAGCCACAATATCAAAGATATCAATTTTTCCGATGTGCTTGCCCATGAGGTTTGTGTTTTTAGTGAGTGCACCTAAAATATCACCCGCACGAATTTTATTCTTACGCCCCGCATTAATGCACAGTGTGCTCATGGGTGGTTTTATTTTAGTGTCTGGTGAAAAGCTAAGTGTTGAAATGTTTTCAAATATCACGGCGCTTTTTTGATAGTCTTCGATGGCATTAACTTTTAAAGATTCTGACGGTGTAAACAAACTCAAGGCTAAGCCTGAATTTTCGGCACGGCCGGTTCGCCCAATGCGGTGAATGTGAATTTCCGGGTCGGGTGATAATTCAAAATTAATCACAGCTTCTAAATTTTTAATATCTAAACCACGTGCCGCAACATCGGTTGCAATTAAAATGGAACTGCTTTTATTGGAGAATTGTACGAGTTTTTGATCGCGCTCTTTTTGTTCTAAATCGCCATGTAATGCCACGGCGTGAAAACCCCGGGACCAGAGCTCTTCCGCCAGCTCTTTGCATTGTTGTTTGCGATTGCAAAAAACCACCGTGGATTGCGGTGTGTAATGATTGAGCAGCGACACGAGTGCTTCGGTTCGTGCATGCTTTTGTGTTTCGTAAAACACTTGTTTTATTTTGCTGTCGTTATGGGTCGATTCGACGATGATTTCAACTGGATTGTTTTGAATGGCACGACTAATTTTTTTTATTTTTGCGGGGAAGGTCGCGGAAAATAATAAGGTTTGACGTTGTTCGGGTGTGCTATTAATGATGCTGTTAATGTCATCGTAGAATCCCATGTCGAGCATACGGTCTGCTTCATCTAAAACCAGTGTATTTAAATTATCTAAATTTAAATTGCCTTTTTGTAAATGTTTTAACACTCTCCCCGGTGTGCCTACCACAATGTGAGGATGATGCTCTAGTGATGCGGTTTGCGGAACCATTGGCGTGCCACCACAAAGCGTAGTGATTTTTGTGTTTGCAATAGGGCGTGCAAGCTTGCGTAATTCTTTGCTCACTTGATCAGCTAGTTCGCGAGTCGGGCAGAGAATTAATGATTGGGTTTTATAATTTTTTGAATTGAGTTTGTTTAATAGGCCAATGCCGAATGCAGCGGTTTTGCCACTGCCGGTTTTTGCTTGTGCGATGACATCTTTCTCGGCGAGCACGTATGGAATGCTTTTTTCCTGGATAGCTGTCATGGCTTTATAATTGAGAGAATCTAAGTTGCTTATAAAATTTTTCGGCAGGGATAGGGTTGAGAAGGTTGTCATAATGTATTCGATTTTATGATTAGAAAAAACATTAAATATGGTTAATAAATGATTGGTGTTAACTATGCTCAGATGCAGGAATTAAAAAGTATTTCCCCCTATTGTTATTAATTGTAGGGGGCAAAGTTTTCGTTAAGCACGTTTCTTTGCTTTCGTTGTGTTTTGGCTGGCTAAATAATCTTCATAAGTGCCCTGAAAATCAACAATGCCATTATCAGTTAAATCTAAAACACGCGTTGCTAATGATGATACAAACTCACGATCATGGCTGACAAATATTAATGTGCCCGGATAATTTTCTAGCGCTAAGTTTAATGATTCAATTGACTCCATATCCATGTGGTTGGTTGGCTCATCTAATAATAAAATATTATTTTTTTGCAGCATCAACTTACCAAACAACATTCTGCCCTGTTCGCCACCGGATAAAACTTTTACTGATTTTTTAATGTCGTCTTGTGAAAATAATAAACGCCCTAAGGTGCCGCGAATGACCTGTTCGTCATCTTTTTCCTGACCCCATTCGCTCATCCAGTCGATCAATGTGTTTTCTTTTTCAAAGTCGGCAGCGTGGTCCTGTGCGTAGTATCCTAAATCTGAATTCTCTGACCACTTAACTTTTCCTGCGGTAGGTTCAAGGTCGCCAAATAAGCATCTTAGTAAGGTTGTTTTACCAATGCCATTGGGCCCGATAATGGCAATGCGCTCACCTACTTCTGCCATTAAACTGAAATTTTTAAATACTTCGTTGTCCGAGGTTTCGCCTTTAAATGTTTTGCCCAGGCCTTCAATTTCTAAAGCGGTACGGTGTAGTTTTTTATCTTCAGTAAACTGGATAAACGGATTTTTACGGCTGGACGGTTTAACTTCATCGAGAGAAATTTTATCTAATTTTTTTGCACGTGAAGTGGCTTGTTTTGATTTAGACGCATTGGCAGAAAAACGACTTACGAATGCTTTAAGCTCAGCAATTTCTGCGGATTTTTTAGCGTTGTTTGCCAGTAATTGTTCCTGTACTTGAGTCGAAGCTGTCATGTATTCATCATAGTTGCCCGGGTAGATGCGAATTTCACCATAGTCTAAATCCGCCATGTGGGTGCACACACTGTTTAAAAAGTGTCTGTCATGGGAAATAATTATCATGGTGCAGTTACGCGCATTTAATATGCCCTCTAGCCAGTTGATGGTTTTAATGTCGAGATGGTTGGTGGGCTCGTCGAGTAACATAATGTCGGGTTCAGAGAATAAAACCTGCGCCAGTAATACGCGAAGCTTCCAGCCAGCTGCAACCGCTGTCATTGGGCCGTAATGTTGTTCAACCGGAATACCGACACCAATTAATAATTCACCGGCGCGAGCTTCGGCGGTGTAGCCATCCATCTCTGCAAACTCGGCTTCTAAATCGCCGGCGCGAATGCCATCGGCTTCGGTCATTTCCGGGTTGGCATAAATCGCATCTTTTTCAGATTTAACTTTCCATAAATCTTCGTGGCCCATTAATACTGTATCAATTACCGAGTATTGCTCATAAGCAAATTGATCCTGTTTTAATTTACCAATGCGTTCATTGGGATCTTTTGAAACATTGCCGGCGGTGGGTTCTAAATCATGACCTAAAATCTTCATAAAGGTGGATTTTCCACAACCGTTTGCACCGATTAAGCCGTAACGGTTCCCATCAGAAAATTTTACGGAGACGTTTTCGAAAAGTGGCCTGGAGCCAAATTGCATAGTGATGTTTGCTGTTGTTAACACGGTTTTAGTTCCTGAAATTTAATTTTTACACATATTTAGCGATGATAGCTAAACGTGTTGCCATATCTGCCTTCGCCGGTATGACGAAAGAATGTTATAAGTAGTGAGCCTCATAATATGAGGCGCATTAATATTTAAGCGGCCTTACTGCGTCGTTGGTTGCGCTGTCTATTCTGGTTGGCATTACCGGAGGGGCGTCGGCCTTGTCCGCCACGATTCTTACCTCTGTTGCCACCACGGCCCTTATTATTTTGTCGGCCATTTTGAATCGGCTCAGCTTTAATAGAAGGGTCCGGCGTAAAGCCATCAATAATTACCTGCGGAATATCTCGTTTCATTAAACGTTCAATATCTTTCAGCAATTTAAGCTCATCAACGCAAACCAAAGACATGGCTTCGCCTTCGTTTCCGGCACGACCGGTGCGACCAATTCTATGCACATAATCTTCCGGCACATTCGGTAGTTCATAATTTACAACATGCGGTAGCTGGTCAATATCAATACCGCGCGCGGCGATATCGGTTGCGACCAGCACACGAATTTTTCCGGATTTAAAATCAGCCAGGGCTTTAGTGCGCGCGCCCTGACTTTTATTGCCGTGAATCGCCGCCGCACTGATGCCGTCGGTATCCAGTTGGGTGACTAAACGGTTACAACCATGTTTAGTGCGATTAAAAACTAAAACCTGTTGCCAGTTATTTTGACCAATTAACAATGAAAGTAGTTCACGCTTACGGGCTTTATCAACCGGGTGTACCACTTGCGTAACTGTCTCAGTTGCGGTGTTAACTCTGGCCACTTCAATTAAAGTCGGGTTATGTAATAAACCATTGGCAAGTTTTTTAATGTCATTAGAAAAAGTGGCAGAAAATAACAAGGTTTGTTTTTTCTTTGGTACCAGCGCCAATATTTTGCGAATGTCGTGAATAAAACCCATGTCCAACATACGGTCGGCTTCATCTAATACTAAAATTTCTAATTGCGATAAATCCAGCGTTTTTTGACTAACGTGATCGAGCAAACGCCCGGGAGTCGCTATTAAAATATCGATGCCGTTACGTAGTTTTTTAATTTGTGGATTAATGCTGACGCCACCAAAAATAACCGTCGAGCGCAGGGGTAAGTGCTTGCCGTATTCTCCAACGCTTTCGGCAACCTGTGCGGCGAGTTCGCGAGTAGGGGTTAGTACCAGTGCGCGAATGGTTTTACCTTTTTGGTGTTTGCCGGCACTCATTAAATTTTCTAAAAGGGGTAAAGTAAAACCAGCGGTTTTGCCGGTGCCGGTTTGCGCGCCGCCCATTATATCCTTGCCTTCTAGTATGGGGGGAATGGCTTGTAATTGAATGGGTGAAGGGCTGGTATAACCTTTTTCGGATACAGCACGGAGTAATTCAGCCCGCAGGCCGAGGGTATCAAATGACATTAAATATTATTCTCTTGGTGTCTGCCTATTCATAGAGTCAGTGACGTGCTATGAATCGGTCGAGGCGGAAACAGTTAGTTTGTTTCGAGCTGAGTAAAGCGTTGAATACGGGTGCAGACCGAAGTGCACCGTACATTCCAAAGATTGGATCTGTGGAATTCGGCGCATTATACACGAAATTCTAATATTGGCTATTTTGAACGCAGGCGGTTTAATTGCTCACAGGTAAAACCTGTTGCAAGATATTGATAGTTCTTGATTTTTATGGATTACTGCGTCGATAATAGAGTTATGAAAATAATAAAATCTTTACAAATCATTGCCGAAAGTCGGCTGTATTGGCTAGTGCATATCATAGGAGGCGTGGCACTGCTGGCTACGGCCCTGGTTTCCCAGTATGTGTTTGAAGAATATCCCTGTGTGGTATGCATTCAAATACGCCTGTGGATTTCGCTGCTGGTGCTGGTGTCGATAGGTGGTTTGATTTTACGTAAAATGCTACTGATGAATAGTGTGATGCAGCTAGGTGTTGTGATTGCATCTATAGGTTTTGTCGAAAGAAGCTATTTATTGCTCGGCACAGAAAAAGGTTTTATCTTTGGTGACTGTGGATTCAGCCTGGGTTTGCCGGCCTGGTTTGCTATTGATCAGTGGGTGCCGTGGGCATACCAGGTGGAAGCTGCCTGTGGTTATACGCCTGAAATTATATTCGGCATCACCATGGCTGAGGCCTTGATTGTAATATCAGTTGGCTTAAGCGTGGTGAGTGTTGTGTTTGCATTCGCGTTATTAGCAGGACTTGTTAAACGTGCGTGATAATAGCTTTATTAACTAACTTGCTGCTTTTTCATGATGCGGTGCCAGCATTAAAATCAGTGCCTGTGCATGTTCCGCTGCCTTGTGCCCTAAATCGGTTAAGTAGCCACCATCGATGGCGGTAACTAAGCCCTTGTCAAACAAGCGTTCAACCGCTTCAATTTTTTCTTCCTTGGCGGTTGAGTGAATTTTTAGCCCCTGTTGAGTCGTGTCCAGGCTGTATTGAATTAAAATGTCTAGCTCAGCAAGCTGTTCTTTTTTGTAATGCATAATCTCGCCTATGTATGTGATGAGTGTGTTTTAAATCGGACCCTTAGAAATATACCATTATCGTGCGCTGATAGATAATTTAAATCTATGATAGAGCGCAAGTTAGTGTGTGTTTTTGTTACACTGACTCAATCATTAATAATGTAATGTTTGGGAATATTTATGTTCAAGTCAATCAGTAAAACTTTACTCACGGGGTTTATTACTCTGCTGCCGGTAGTGTTAACCGTTTATGCTTTATATTGGCTCGCGTTGACATCAGAAAATATGATGATAGTCGCATTGCATTGGGTAGTTTCAGATGAAGTCTATTTCCCTGGCTTAGGTGTACTTGTCGGCTTGCTAGTACTATTTATTGTTGGCCTGTTAATGAAAGCGATTTTAGTTAGAAAAGTATTTTCATTGGGCGAAAAGATACTTTATAAATTGCCGCTAATAAAAACAGTGTATCGATCGATACGTGATTTATTTGATTTTTTCTCACCCAATAAAGAAGGCTTTGGTAAGGTGGTGACGGTTAATGTAAATGGCATGACCATGATTGGTTTTGTTACCCAGGAGGATAACAGTCGCTTGCCAGTATTTGCTCAGAAGCCTGATAATGTTCTGGTGTACCTGCCTATGAGTTACATGATTGGTGGCTTTACTTTATTGATTCCGGAAAAAGATATTCAGCCCTGTGACATGAGCATGGATGAAGCCATGCGCTTTGTTTTAACTGCCGGTATTACGGGCAAAAATTAACATGTTAATTATCTCCAATAATGTATCGCTGGCGGATAATGAAATTGAACTCAATGCGATTCGTGCGCAGGGTGCCGGCGGACAAAATGTTAACAAAGTGTCCAGTGCCATACATTTACGGTTTGATATTAAAGCATCTTCATTGCCCGAGTTTTATAAAGAGCGCTTATCAAATTTAAACGATAAACGCATTACTAAAGACGGTGTGATTATTATTAAAGCCCAGCGTTTTCGAACCCAGGAAAAAAATAGAGATGACGCCCTGGCGCGTTTGCAGGCACTCATTAAAAGTATCGCGATGGTAAAGCGAAAACGGCTTGCAACGAAACCGGGTAAAGCAGCAAAAGCACGGCGAGTTGATAGTAAAACGCGGCGTGGAAAAGCTAAGCAGTTAAGGGGGCGTGTGCGGGTGTCTGAGTGATTGTATTTGAGTGTGCGGGGTCATATTTATTTGGTTTGACTCCGCGTGGCCTGTTTGTGGTTTTGTTAAAGCAACATATCTTCGGTAATGGGATGAAAAATATCAGCGGATTTTATTAATGAATTTGCGGTTAAATTCTCTACCCCATAGACTTGTGTTTGTAGGTGGTAGCTATCGTTAACTTTATTCAGTAATAAATCAAAATCCCCGTCACCCGATAATAAAATAATGCTATCCACTTGTTTGGCTGATTCTAAAATATCAATCGTAATACCAACATCCCAGTCGCCTTTTGCGGAGCCGTCACTGCGTTGAATGTAGGGTTTGAGTTTTACATTAAAACCAATGTGACGTAATGCATCTTGAAATTTTATTTGTTTATCGTCATTACGCTCAATGGCGTAAGCGGTGGCGCAAACGATATCACCTTGTAAGTTTATGTGTTGCCAGAATTTTCGGTAATTAAATTGTCGGCCGAAGGTGTCGCGGGTGGTGTAATAAATATTTTGTACGTCGACAAACAGCGCTATTTTTTTCATTGTGCAGGCATGTCTTCAGTGCCTGGCGGGCTTAGTGTTGATGGGTCAACAAGTAATTGTAAGTTACTGATATTGATATTAGTCTCATCATCGGCCTGTCGTTTGTTTGGATCAATAAAAATTTTCGATGGGAAGCCTAAGTGTCTATCATGGTCGATATAAACTTTATCTACAGGGTTTTGTAGTGTGGCATTGATAAACTCGATATGCTCATTAATGGTTTTGTAGTTATTAAACGCAGACGGATCAAGGGGTGTGTTTCCTTTATCTAAATCCAATATTTTTATAATTTTATTGTTATATACAAAAATCTTGGCACGCTTAGCTATATCACAAAAACACTTATTAATGATGGTATAGGTGTAGTCGGTTATGTTGTTAAGGCTCCATGAGTCGCGCACGTTTTCTGCGATGGATATTTTTGTGTAATCAACAGGAGTTATTATGTATGACCCTACAGGGTCTTTTATGGGATTTTCTAAATGCTCATTAGCATGTAAATGAGAGGTGTAAGATAAAAAAAATAAAATAATTAATTGAGATTTAAATATGGACATCATTTGAAACCTTTTAAAAAATATTCATTTCAATAAAAAATAGCCGGGCAATGCCGGCTATTTTATGCTTAAAATTAACCGCGTACTATCGATTTTTTTTACGACTGATGCCTATTAAGCCTAGCAGACCACTCGCAAAAAGAAAGAGTGCAGGTGGAACTGGAACCGGTTTTATTTCCCATCCGATGTCGCTCAGTGCGGCATAATCTAACTCAGTAAATTCTTTGCGGGTGCCGCTGGTAATGGAGGCCGTCATAGACGCTTCCTGTCCGTTGTAACTGGTTCCGTTTGCCCAGTGGCTGGCGTTGTCAAGCGCGATATCGCTGCCAAAAAGCGCGCTTGAGTTTGCGCCGGTAAATAAGCCGTCTGAGGAAATTAAGTTGCTCCATGAGTCGGCTGTGCCGATGCCAAATACATGGCCGAGTTCATGTAGTGCAACAGAATAGAAGTCATTTCCGGAAAAGCTCTCTAAGGTGCTAGTGTCGTTATCAAAATACCAGCGGGTAGTTTCATTGAATGACATGCTGCCGCCCCAGGGGCCAAAATCAGTTGCGTCCGGTCCAAATGTAGTGCCCTGACCACGGTTTGGATCAATGCTTCCGCTGTATGAAAAGCCCCCGGGGCCGGCTTGGGCAAGGGTGTTGCCAGCAAAAGCTTGCGCCCCGACATAGATAGTCATGGTGTCTGCATTAATGTTTGTGCCGCTAATGGTGGTTTGTCCAGAGCCGTCGGGCGCTGTGAAAATAGCATCGAACTGGTTCCGACCATTGCTGTTAATGGCGCCAAGGTTGTCATTAATGCGATAAGTTATCTGGTTGCCAGCTGATTCCAGAATGTTTCTACGTTCGGCCGTAAAAAAACTACTGGTATCGTAGCTGTAATCAAAATTTATAATGAGTGCAGAAACACTTTGTGCACTACAAAGCAGTGCGGTGCCAAGGGTGGCGTAGGCATATTTATTCATCATTTTTAAGTCCATATTGTTATGTGTTAGTAAATATGGATCTAATAGTAACGTAAACAGTGAATAATAATTAAGCTGTAGTTCAAGTTTTTTTGTGTGTTCAAGCTAATGCAATTTGGGCATTGAAATGTTGCCAGTTTCTTTTTTGTTCTAAAAAGTTAGCCTTGAGCGTGTCCATTTTTTCTTTCAGTGCATCAATATCGCATCTTTTCATCATGGCGCTCTTTCTGGCTTCCATGCACTGTCTTTTAGCTTTTGAAAATGCATTTATATTTTTTATTAAGGCGTCATATTCTTCATGGAGGCGGGCAATTAAGGCTTCAGAATGCAGTCGCTGAGACAGTTTCTTAGTGGTGTTTTTAAGCAGCATTTGTGCGCGCTCGGTTTCAATATACTCTAGCGGTGTGCGATAAAGGTTTCTTGCCAACCCCATAAAACTTAAGCTGCGAATTAGCCATTTAGTCGGGTCATATTGCCACCAGCGGATGGCATTACGGTAGTCACGTTGAAAACTGTGGTGGTAGTTGTGGTAGCCTTCACCAAATGTCAGCAGGGCTATTACCGGGTTGTCTCTCGATGTGTTTCTATCCGAATAGGGTTGGTTGCCCCAAACATGCGCCAGTGAGTTAATAAAAAATGTCAGGTGGTGCGAAATGAACAATCGTGCTACACCGGCCAATAGCATCATGCCAATTAGGTCTCCGTGCCATAAGCCCAGTAAAAGCGGAATGCCAAAATTGAGCCCAAGCACTAAGGGTAAATAATGTTTGTGTTGAAACATTACAATGGCATCTTTTTTTAAGTCTTTGCAGTTTTCATAATTTTTATTGGGATTTAAGTTATACTCGCGAATCATCCAGCCCATGTGGGAATACCAAAAACCGCGCTTTGCTGAATAGGGGTCCTTATCATTTTTATCCACATGGCTGTGGTGAATACGGTGGTCAGAGCACCAGTGCAAAATGGTATTTTGTACCGCATAGGTGCCACCAATCGCAAAAAACAATCGCACTAGCCAATGTGCTTCATAAGCTCGATGCGACCATAAACGGTGATAGCCCGCAGTTATCGAAATTTCACAAAAAATAATGCCAACCAGCATCGCCGCAATTTGCCAGATATCAAAGCCATGGGTGAGTGCGTAATAGGGCACGGCAAATAAGCTAAGTATCGCGCTGATACTAAAAACGCTAATCGGTAACCAGTTGAGAGAAGGCTTACTTTTAGAGGGTGGTATTTGACGCATAATAATTCCGGTGCTGCTAGTTGTTGCGTACAAGTGTACGCTGAATAATTTTTAAAGTATAGCCTGTCTATATAAAAAAGCACTTAAAAAAGTTACAATTGTTAGGTGATATTTGATCTGTGATAAATATTGCTTACATTTAGGCTAATTAAAAGGCAGGGCAGGTGAGCGGTAACCGGGCACAACAAAAAGAGAAAACGCGGCGCACCATTATTGATGCGGCATTCAGGTTATTGAGCCAGGAACGCAGTTATTCGGGCCTGAGTTTGCGTGAAGTGACCCGCGAGGCGGGTATTGCCCCCACGTCTTTTTATCGCCATTTTGAAGATATGGAAGAGCTGGGTTTAACGCTGGTGGATGAAGGCGGCGTAGCTTTGCGCCAGTTAATGCGCAAGGCACGTCAGCGTATTCGTGATCGTGGCCTGGTGATTAATACCTCGGTGGAGACCTTTATGGAATTTATTCAAAATAGCCCGTATGTGTTTCGGTTGTTATTGCGTGAGCGTTCTGGCACGTCATTGGCCTTTCGTAAAGCCGTCTCCCGTGAGCTGCAATATTTTGTGGTGGAGTTGGCGGATTATATTCAGCACACTCAGAGTTATCCGGCGGAAGCGTCAAAAATACAGGCAGAAGCAATGGTGGTGTTGGTATTTAATGCGGGGGCTGAGGCGTTAGATAGTAATGCGGCTGAACGTAAATTGTTGACTGAAAAAGCGATTACCCAGCTGCGGCTTGTGGCGAAGGGTGCGGAGATTTTGTTGGAGTGAGTTTTGTGGGTCTTTCGGGTAAAATTTAATTTGATGCGGTATCAGTATATGTAAATGTCTGTGACAAATACATATTTTACTTGCCGATATATTAAAGATAAAATGCCATTTTTTTAAAGTGGTTAATGAATAAAAAAGCAAATTAAATCTACAACTAAAAGGAAATACCAAAATGAAAAACATAATATCCGGGCAGTTATATCGAATTTTAATTCTGGTTTCTTCAATATCTATTCTCGCTGCTTGCGGTGCAAGTGATGTGCTTGATCTTGCGGACAATATAGGTAATGGGGGAGGTAACGTGGAAACCTTTGGTTCTGTTACGGTAAGTGGCAATGATACGGGGACGATAGGGACTTCTTTTGAGCCTACTGCGGAACGATTAAGCGCACTAACGGATGATATTTTATTTGCTGCATTTGCTGATGCAGATGTTAATATTATTACGCAAACAGGTGCTGGGCGAATTCTGACTGTTACTTTTGGTAGTGCAGGGCCAGTTACTATTAGTTATGGCTTTAGTGTATCGGATAGTGACGTTGAGTATAGCTATATTACGAATTGTGGCGATAATGACTGCTCTGGCGTGACTATTAATACAGTAACCAATGAAATTGCATTTACCGGTGTTATTCTTTTTAGAAATAATGAGATAGATAATAATAGCGCTACTGGTAGTATCACATTAAATGGTTCTGTGGCATATGGTTCGTTATAAAAGTTAATTTTAATAAAATAAATAAAGGCTGTTACGTTGTAACGGCTTTTTTTGTGGCAGTATGATTTTGACCGTTTCTTGATGAGGTTTCTCTATATGTCTGTAAGGGCTAAAATTATTGATGCCATTGCATTGAGTGCGGTAGATTTTTGGTGTTCTGAAGTTTTGAAGCCGGAGTCAAATTTGATACCAGCCCTTTCCCATTTGTTCATGCCCAGCACTTCATGCTTATCTTAGGCTTTTTCCCGGATTAGTGGTAAAATCGCCGGTTTCTTTGTAATAAAACCACAGGTGCAATACAAGTTTCATGGCACGTAAACTCTATATCAAAACCTTCGGCTGCCAGATGAATGAATATGACTCGGCCAAAATGCACGATGTGCTGGCTGATTCGGAAGAAATTATCACTGTAGATACCCCCGAAGAAGCCGACATTTTGCTGCTAAATACCTGTTCGATCAGGGAAAAGGCACAGGAAAAAGTATTTTCATTATTGGGCAAGTGGAAGCACTGGAAGCAGGATAACCCTAATCTGGTGATTGGTGTCGGCGGCTGCGTGGCCTCCCAGGAAGGTGCGGCGATTCGTAAGCGCGCGCCGCATGTTGATATGGTGTTTGGCCCGCAAACCTTGCACCGTTTACCCGAAATGGTAAAGGGAATAGATATTAGTCATAAACCGGTGGTGGATATCTCATTCCCTGAAATAGAAAAATTCGATAATTTACCCGCACCCCAATCACAAGGCCCCAGTGCATTCGTATCAATCATGGAAGGTTGCAGCAAATACTGCTCTTTCTGCGTGGTGCCCTATACGCGCGGTGAAGAAATCTCCCGTCCGTTTGATGATGTGCTCGATGAAGTGGCGCAGTTGGCACGCCAGGGTGTGCGCGAAATTAATTTGCTCGGGCAAAATGTAAATGCTTATTTGGGTGAAATGCATGATGGGGTACAGGCGGATTTAGCTCTGTTAATTAATTACGTTGCAGCGGTTGAAGGTATTGATCGGATTCGCTTTACCACCTCGCATCCGGTGGAATTTTCTGACTCATTAATACAGGCCTTTGCAGAAGTGACGGAGTTGGTGACGTTTGTGCACTTGCCCGTGCAAAGTGGCTCTGATCGAGTTTTGGCGGCGATGAAGCGTGGCCACATGGCGATAGAATATAAATCTAAAATTCGAAAATTGCGTGAGGCGCGCCCCGGGTTAACTGTATCGTCTGATTTTATAATTGGCTTCCCCGGTGAAACCGATGAAGATTTTGAACAAACCATGCAGTTAATTGAAGATATCGGTTTTGACCACTCCTACAGTTTTGTTTACTCGGCGCGTCCCGGCACCCCTGCCGCATCGTTGGAAGATAATGTGCCAATGCAAACCAAAAAAGCCCGCCTTGCGATGTTACAAAAACGCATTAATGAAATGGCGATGCAAATTTCAGCGTCAATGGAGGGCACGGTGCAAACTATTTTAGTGGAGCGCCCGTCGAAGAAAGATCCAAAACAAATGGCAGGACGCACCGAAAATAATCGCATTGTAAATTTTGATGGCGCCGAGCGATTAATTGGGTACTTTGTTGATGTGAAAATTAAACAAGGTTTAGCGAATTCGTTACAGGGTGAGTTTATTGAAATCGCTGAAATTGATCGTGGACGACTCGTAGTTTAATGCGTAGTAGTCTGAGCGCCTGAATTCAACACTTAAAAATACTATAATAAAACTATGACAGAAAGTCTGGAACTAGAATTCACTCCCGCAGATAACCAACGACTGGCGAATTTGTGCGGCCCAATGAATGAACACTTACAACAAGTTGAAATTCGTCTTGGCGTAGAAATTAATAATCGCAATCACCATTTTCAAATTATTGGTGGTGCAGGTAATGTGAAAATTGCCGGTGATATTTTAAAAGATTTATATGTTGCAACTTTAAGTCGAACGCTTAGCGCTAACGATGTGCATTTGCAAATGCAGGAAGCGGGCTTGCAACAAATGGATGATCAATTACAACTCGATGCCAGCCAGTGGAGTTTGCGTTTGCGCAAAGAAGTGATTAAAGGTCGCGGGCCGAATCAGGTGACGTACTTAAAGAGTATTCAAAGCAGTGATTTAAGTTTTGGCATAGGCCCTGCGGGCACGGGCAAAACTTATTTAGCGGTGGCTTGTGCGGTTGCCGCTTTAGAAGAAGAAAATGTGCGCCGATTATTACTGGTGCGCCCGGCAGTCGAAGCCGGTGAGCGACTGGGTTTTTTGCCCGGTGATTTAGCCCAAAAAATCGACCCGTATTTACGCCCCATGTACGATGCACTTTATGAAATGATGGGCTTTGAGCGTGTCGCAAAATTAATTGAACGTAACGTTATTGAAATTGCGCCATTGGCGTATATGCGTGGGCGCACATTAAATGATGCGTTTATTATTTTAGATGAAGCGCAAAATACCACCCGTGAACAAATGAAAATGTTTTTAACGCGTATTGGTTTTGGTTCCACTGCCGTTATCACTGGTGATGTGACCCAAATTGATTTACCCCGCGGAATGGTGTCCGGTTTGCGTCATGCCATTGACGTGCTCAAAGATATAGATGATATCTCAATGACATTTTTTCAGCCCCGCGATGTGGTGCGACACCCGATGGTGAAACGCATTGTTAAAGCTTACGATACTCACGAAGCAAAAAATCCAGAAGATACAAATACCGATAAATATAAGCGCGGCAGTGATCACTAATGTCTGTGCAAGTTGATATCCAAATCGCTGACGATATTGCCGACACAATCGACGAGCCTTTGCCGAGCAGTTTACTTTGTGAGTGGGCGCAAGCGGCTTGGCAGGGCAATGAAACCGATCAGCCTGTTGTCAGTTTGCGCATTGTAAGCGCAGCGCAAAGTCAGCAGCTCAATCACGATTATCGTGGTAAAAACAAAGCCACTAATGTTTTATCTTTTCCGATGGAAATTGATTTGCCTGTGAATCTTCTGGAGGATATGCCCGAAGATTTGCACGATGCTATTTCAGCATCAGAAAATATATTAGGTGATTTAGCCATCTGTGCAGAAGTGGTTGCTGCTGAAGCGAGTCAGCAACAAAAAACATTACAATCACATTGGGCGCACATGGTAGTGCATGGCATGTTGCACTTGCAGGGCTTTGATCATATTGAAGATGAGCAGGCCGAAAAAATGGAATCATTAGAAACTCAAATTATGCAGCAACTTGGTTTTGCTGACCCCTATTTATCTAATTTAAAAAACAATGAACACACGTCGATGACGGAACAAAAATTATGAACGACAGGTTAAAAAAACCAAGATTAAGTTTGATTGAAAAAATCAGCCGAATTTTTCTTGAAACACCTCAAAATAAACTTGAATTAATGGAAGTGTTGCAGGCTTCTAAAAAACGCGAGCTGCTGGATATGGACGCCCTGAATATGATTGAAGGAGTGTTACAAGTTGCTGAAATTCAAGTGCGGGATATTATGATTCCACGTTCGCACATGGTAATTTTAGATGAAGATACACCTTATGGTGACATGCTACCAGTGGTGAATGAATCGGGACATTCGCGCTTTCCCGTGATTGGTGAAAACCGTGATGAAATTGAAGGCGTATTATTAGCCAAAGATTTATTGCGATATGTAGACGAAGAAGCACGTGCTAATTTTGATATTAAAGATGTGTTACGAAAGGCGATATTTGTGCCAGAAAGTAAGCGTTTAAATGTGTTACTAAAAGACTTTAGAGCCAGCAGAAATCATATGGCAATTGTGGTTGATGAGTATGGTGGTGTTGCCGGTTTAGTAACCATTGAAGATGTGCTGGAACAAATTGTTGGCGAAATTGATGATGAGCACGATGTGGAAGATGTCGGAAATATTCGCCGCATGGGGGTGAATCGTTACTCGCTTAAAGCGTTAACGCCGATTGAAGAATTCAATGAGTTTTTTGAATCTGAATTTAATGAAGATGAGAGTGATACTTTAGCTGGGATGTTAATGAAATATTTGGGACATATGCCAAAGCGTGGTGAATCTATTACGATTGATCGCTATTTGTTTAAAATAATGAGCGCGGATAGTCGTCGCATAAAACATGTGCATTTAACCATCTTGCCAACCACGGAAGAGACAGTTTAATTGTTTGGATGACGACCTTGTTTTTATAATAAATGAAATATGAATGATACAAATAAAACAGTTACAAACTAACCCGTATTATATCTTAGAAATTTTAGCCTTAATTAGTGGTGCATTATTGCCACTAAGCTTCGCGCCCTACGAATATTTCGGGTTACAATTTCCTCTTATTGCTTTTGTTTTTTTGATTTGCCTTAAGCAAAAAAATATCATTGCGTTTAGGCGAGGTTTTTTATTTGGCTTAGGTTGGTTTGCCCATGGTATTTACTGGTTGTTTTACAGTTTATATTTTCACGGGGGTATGCCTGCACCGGTTGCAATAATCACTATCGGACTATTGTCAGCTTATATGGCGCTATTTCCTGCGCTGACTTTTTATACGGCTAATCGATTTGTTAAGACATCAATATTAAATATGTTGATAGTAATATATCCGATTAACTGGATGATATTTGACTGGTTACGAGGATACTTTTTAACCGGATTTCCATGGGTACAAATTGGTATCGCACAAATCGATACTTATCTTGCAGGTTATGCACCACTGATTGGTGGGCTGGGTGTGGGATTAGTCGTAACAATTATTGCAGGCTTGTTTGCGCTAACAGTAATTAAATCAAATTTTAAAAAAACTATTCCTGCTATTTTATTTATTTACCTTACGGGTTTTTTGCTGAGTTTGATTAACTGGACTGAAGCGGTGGATGAGCCAATTACAGTTAGTTTGATTCAAGGTAACATTTCACAAGCGCAAAAATGGAAACGAGAAAATTATCGGCCGACTCTACAAATGTATCGTGAGTTGACTCAGCAGCACTGGGACAAGGATTTGATTATTTGGCCGGAAACGGCTATTCCCGGATTTAAACAAAGGGTGCCGTATTATTTAGAGCAGTTGGCAAAAGAAGCGCAGGCCAGTAACACCGATGTACTGCTAGGTTTGTTTACCCGCAACACCGAAACGCAGCGTTATTATAATTCGATGATTACATTGGATGACCAGGTTTATTTAAAACGACATCTAGTGCCATTGGGTGAGTATTTTCCATTGCGCCCCCTGCTGGGTTTTTTTGCGCAGTGGGTGAATATTCCCATGTCTGATATAGATAGCGGTGCTGATGAGCAGCCTTTGATAACGGCTGCTGGGCAAAAAATTGGATTGAGTATTTGTTTTGAAGATGCTTTTGATCGAAGTGTGTTATTAGATTTACCCGAAGCGACCTTGTTAGTAAATGTCAGTAATGATGCCTGGTTTGAGGATTCGGTGCAGCCCTGGCAACATCATCAAATTGCCAGAATGCGGGCACGGGAAACCGGGCGGGTTTTATTGCGGGTCACGAATACGGGTGTGTCATCAATAATTGATCGTAACGGCGATGTGTTACATATTGCGCCACAATTTAAACGTCATGTGATTAGTGCAAGTGTGCAGGCTTACAAAGGAGCAACTCCGTATGTAATATGGGCGAATTATTTACTTATTATATCGGGGTCAATTGTGTTAGTTATGTTTTATCGAAAGAATAAAAATAAAATTGAGAGATTATAAATGGATCCGGTTTCTCAGGCATTTTTAGGTGCCAGCCTTTCGCAGTCGTCAGCTAAAAAAAATCAACAATTGAGTGCATTGTTGATTGCTGCATTAGCGGGCATGGCCCCCGACCTGGATGTGTTAATTCGTTCGCCGAGTGATCCACTGTTGTTTTTAGAGTTTCACCGACAGTTTACCCATTCATTAATTTTTATTCCGTTTGGCGCACTACTTTGTGCCATGTTTTTTTACCCATTCTTTAAATCTAAACTGACATTTAAATATATTTACCTTTTTTCATTTTTAGGTTTGGCCACCCATGGTTTGCTCGATGCCTGCACCTCGTATGGTACGCAATTGTTCTGGCCTTTTAGTCATCAAAGAGTGAGCTGGAATACGGTTTCGATAATCGATCCATTTTTTACCCTGCCGGTGCTGGCATTAACTTTGTTGGCGGTGTTTCGTCAGAAGGTTTTATTTGCACGCCTGGGCTTTGCTTATGCGGTATTGTTTTTAAGTTTAGGTTTGGTGCAAAAATATCGAGCCGAAGCATTACTGCATACAGTGGTGCAGCAAAGAGGGCATAGCGTAGAGCGTATGCTGGTGAAACCCAGTTTTGCTAATCGACATGTATGGAAAACTTTGTATGAATACAATGGGCGCTATTACGTGGATGCGGTTAAGTTGTTGTGGAATACAGAATTAATACCGGGCATGTCGGTGCAGAAGTTAAATATTCGACGGGATTTTTTTTGGCTAGATTTAAATGCTCAACAGGCAAAAGATATCGAACGTTTTCGTTGGTTCTCAGATGATTTTTTGGCCCTAAGTGAGGGTGATCCAAATTATATTATTGATGTGCGTTATTCGTTTTTACCCAATCGCATAGAATCAATGTGGGGAATAATTTTAAGCGATCAAAAAAAACCAGATGAGCATGTGGGTTATAAAATGCAAAGTCGGCCAGATAAAGAAACACTCGATTTGTTTTTGGATATGCTTTTTTAAATTGCCGTTATTATTGTTTTAAACTCCTTTGATTAAATGATTGTCTGCTTAAAATTAGTAGCAACCATAAATATAAAATTGCAGCCGGGTTTAATGCACCGCTTGCCCCGGGTTGTGAATTGGCAACGCTTGAATTTTTGCCGATGCCGCCATTATTTGAAATAATGTTTTGTGAGGGATGCATATCGCTGGGCCCCCCATCGGTGAGTAAAATTACTGCACTTTTTCGGTCTGTACTAAACTCAACTTCTTCGCTGGTTTCACTCCAGCCACTTACTATGTCAAAGACTAAGTTATCAAAGTCTCTGGCTTCGGATGTATTTATCCAGCCTAAAACATTCAGATACTGGTAATAGTCAAAATTATTTTCAACCGCTTGTGGAAAATAATAAGTGACAAATACGGCGCCGGGTTCACTTAAGCTTATTTCTACATCAACGAGTTCATAGGGAAAGCTTAACGGACGGTTTTCATTATCAATAACAGCACTGTTGTGTTGCGGTAATAATGAATTGATGGTCGCGGTGATGGACGAGTTAACCGGTTTAACAGCAATCGCCATTGGCAAACCGTTGGAGCTGAAAAAGCTAATGGCATCATCGGGAAAATCGGTTATGCCATTATCATTGACGGTGACTTTTGTCGTTGAGCGAGTGCTCAATCCATTACTATCTATTGCAGTTAACTCAAACTCTAATATCTCTGCGCTGCTTTGTGCGGACACCGGTGGTGTTAGTAAATTTGTGTGGGCTTCATTGCTAATCAGTGGTAGCGCAATGTTCGTCGCAGGCAGTATGCAGTTATCGGCACAGTTTATTTGTTGCCATTGCACGCTGGCCAAATCGTTATTGGCATCGCTGACCGTGCCATGTAGTTCAATCATATTGCCTTCGATAATGCTGATGTCGGCACCGCTGTCTACCACCGGTGATACATTATTTAACATTAAACTGGCACGGATTGTGTTTTGTACGCCGCCTTCATCACCGGTTACGGTTAACTCGACTGTAATGCTGTTGCCCGCATCATTGGGGGTGGTAAACGTAAAGCTGTTTAGTGAATTATTGCCAGGGTTGATGATAGGTGTACCAGCCGTTTGGCTCCAGCTGTAAGTGGTAATGGGGCCGTCAATATCATCAGAAAAATTACCGTATATTGTGACTTGTGTGTTATTGCTGATATCACTAATTGCCGCGCCGGATGCATCAGTGATGCGAGCTATTGGTGGTGTGTCTACATCATTGATAACAACATTAACCGAGCTGCTGGATTGCACGCCATAGTTATCGGTTACGGTTAATTGAAATGTAATCGTGTCGCCACTGATACTCACAAACGGGCTGGTAAATGTGGGGCTGATGCTGCTGTCATCGTTCAGGGTGATGGTGTTGATGCCGGCGGTTTGCTCCCACAGGTAACTCACAATTGTGCCGTCGTCTACAGAAGCACTGCCATCGAGTGATACCAGTGTGTTTTCATTAATGCTTTGATCAGTGCCTGCATCGGCCACCGGGGCTAAGTTAGCGACGAGTACATCACGCACAAAAATGCTGATGGTATCGGTGCTGGTGAAATTGCTGTCATCTGTGGCAGTTAATCTAAAAATTAGCTCTTCAGTTGTATTGCTGGCAACTGTCGGGGCATTAAAACTGGCGATTGTGGTGTTGGCATTAGTGAGATTGCCGGCGAAGGGGCCGGATAACTGCTCCCATAAATAACTCACAATACTGCCATCGGCATCAAATGAGGTGTTGCCATTGAGGCTGACTGCATCGCCTTCGGTAATAATCTGGTCTGCACCGGCAGCAACAATCGGCGGGTTATTTAAAATGAGTGATGCGGTAATTGAATTTTGTGTGTTGCCCTCATCACCGGTGACGGTAAGTTGAATGTCAATCACGCTACCGGGGCTGTCGGGGCTGGTAAAGCTGAAGCTGTTTTGGGTGCTGATACCCGGGCTGATAATGGCGGGGCCGCTAGTTTGGCTCCAACTGTAGGCACTAATAGCGCCATCCGCATCGCTGGAAAAACTGCCGTGTAATGTCACCACATTATCATTAATAATCGTGTTAATAGGGTTGCCAGCGCTGTCAGTAATACTGGCCACCGGTGGGGTGTCGACATCATTTACGCTGATATTTAATGTGGTGCTGGCCTGTACCCCTAAATCATCTGTCACGGTTAGTTTTAAAGTAATAGTGTCGTTGCTGCCCGCCGCAGCGAGGGTGGGGGCAGTAAAGCTGGTGTTAATGGCGGTGTTGTTCGTTAGTGTCACGGTATTGTTGCCGGCGGTTTGCTCCCATAAATAGGCTACAATTGTGCCGTCATCGGTGGAGGCGGCGGCACTAATATTAACCGTGCTGCTCTCAGCAACAATTTGATCGGTGCCTGCATCGGCGGTGGGGATGACATTGGTAATTAGGGCGTCCTGCACAAATACGCTAATTGAGCTGATATCTGTTAGGCCGTAATTATCGGTAACCGTGAGCTGAAAAATTAATTCCTCGGTCACATTGTCTGCAACATTGGGGGCGCTAAAGCTCGCCATACTGGTATTGGCACCGCTGAGAGTGGCGAGAGTGCCGGAGAGCTGCAGCCAGCTGTAATCGATAATAGTGCCATCGTTATCGGTTGATGCGCTGCCGTCAAGCGTGGTCGGGTTAGTTTCATTAACCAGCTGGTCGGCGCCGGCATCTGCTAAAGGTGGTTGATTTTGGAGAGTAAATGTAGCGTTAATGGAGGACTGCACAGCGCCTTCGTCGCCGGTGACGGTGAGTTGAATTGCAATATTACTGGCATCCTCATCGGGGGTCGTGAAGGTGAAACTGCTTTCGTTGTTTGCGCCGGGATTAGTAATGGGAGTGCCAGCGATTTGGGTCCAGTTATATCCCGTTATGGGGCCTTCTGGGTCGCTGGAAAAGTTTCCATATAAAGTCACCGGGTTGTTGTTATTTATAGTGCTGATAAGTGCGCCGGATGCATCGCTAATCACCGCGGTTGGCGGGGTATCCACATCGTTGACGGTGATGTTAACGTTGGCGGTGGATTGCACGCCAAGATCATCGGTGACGGTTAGCTGAAAGCTCAATACATCATTGCTGGCATCCACCAGTGGCGCGCTAAAAGTAGGTGATATATTGGTGTCATCACTTAGGGTGACGTTACCGAGACCGGCGGTTTGTTGCCATAAATAGGCCGCTATGCTGCCGTCGTCGGTAGAGCCGGCGGCGGTTAAGGTGACCGGCGTGTTTTCATTAATGCTCTGGTCGGGGCCCGCATCTGCATTAGGGGCAATGTTAGAGACCAGTACATCCTGTACAAATACGCTGAGCGTGGAGGTGTCGCTAAGCCCGTTGTTATCGGTGACGGTAAGTTGAAACACCAGTTTGTCGGTGGTGTTATCGGCAACGGCGGGGGCATTAAAATCGGCATTTACGCTGTTTGCATTATTGAGTGTCGCTAAGGTGCCAGAGAGTTGTTCCCACAAATAGCTGTTAATAATACCATCGGCATCAGTGGATGCACTGCCGTCCAAACTGACTATATCGCCTTCGGTTACGGTTTGATTGTTGCCAGACTGTGCACTGGGAACTTGCTGTATTTGAATGTCGAATGTGGTGCAGGCAACGCGACCATCATTGGTGCTGTGTTTTCGAAAAGAGGCTTCATTGCCATCGCCATTAACCGGTAAGCCGCAGGCATAAAGGGTGGTGGTGCCGGGTATGCTCGGGGCTTGCCAGTCAAATGACCACTCAACGTCATTATCGCTGCCAATATCGGTGGTGATTTTGCGGCCGCTTTGCACCAGCTCGCTATTGATAATGCTGGTTTCACCGTCGGTGGAAATCAGTGTGCCGTCACTGGCAGAGAGATTAAATCCTGCGTAGTTTGAGCTGCTGGTGTCCGGGGCGATTAACCTAAAGGTATAAGTATCACTGGTACCTACAATTAGGCTAGTGCTGCCGCTAATGGAGGCGCTGCTATTGCCTGTGGAGCTATCGACGATATGGCAACTGTGGCAGGAGTCGGGGCCGGTTTCATTTTGAGAATAGCCGGGAATGCCGGTATTACTGGCGAGCGTAGCCAGTGGAATAGCCAGGATGATTAATAGCAGGGGTATTAATAGTCGCGGTAAATTAGCAATGTGTTTAAGCAGGTGGTGCATCTAATTAATGTCTCTTAACATAAACCTAAGTTGATATGGGTTGTCATTGAGTCATTTTTTAGTGCGTTTACCGCAACATTGTGCTGTAAATGTAACCAATTTTGCATGTTTAATCTATTCTCCGTTCAGGTGTCTTTGCAGACTTTCTGATTAATGGTTGTTAATCAGGTATGAAATAACGAAACTCAGCAATAATTCGTATGCCTTGCAGCGGAATATCGTTCACCAGGGCGGCGCCGCCGGCAATGCTGTTATTGCCAATGCTGGGCTCTTTTAAATCGCTATCAAGTAAATTGCGTATGCGCAGGCTGGCATCCCAGTTTTTATAATAATTCTGATATTTAAGCATCAGGTCGAGGCGGGTGTTATCTGTAACCGGTGCACGGGTTTCGTTCAGTGCTCGCGGGCGTGAACCAATAAAATAAAGCTCGGGTGAAAGGCTCCAGAAATGACTCATTTTCCAGATCATGCGGGTATAAAGTTGGTGTTTAGGTGCATAGGGTGCTTCGCTGCTAGCTTCAACTATCTCGCTGTACTGGTAAGTATAGTTTGCAGAGAGGTTCACTGAATCGGCTAGTTGCCAGTTGGCTTCTGCCTCAATACCATAACCTTCCTGAGTGCCACGATTTTGGTAGGTAAATGTGTTTAAAGTCTGGGTGTCTTCTATGGCAAAAATCAAATCTTTTGCACGATAGGCAAAAAACCCCAGATTGCTGCGAAGTTTTTCACTGGGGCGATAATCCAGCGCCAGCTCTAAAGTATCGATGGTTTCCGGTTGCAGGTTTGAGTTGCCATTAAAGCCCAGCTGGTTTTGTAAATTTAACTCTTTATAAACCGGGGCACGAAATGCACGGCCGTAAAGTAACTTAGTGCTAAGGACATAACTGGTTTGCCAGACCAGTGCGATGCGGGGGTTTATAGTGTCACCAAAATCAGAATAATCATCGTAGCGCACGCCGCTGGTGAGTGCCCAGTCGGGGTTAAAATTCCATTCATCCTGCAGTGAAAAATAAAATATTTCACGCTGTCCGTTGGGGAGTGATAAATCATTCGGGTTATTAATGTTTGTGGGTTGGGGCAGTGCGGATGTTTGTCCGGAATCCAGCACGCCGGGGCCAAAGTTGCGCGCTTCATCAGCGGAATATTTCTGTATTTGATAACCACTTGAAAAGCGCACACTGTGATCTTGCCAGCCATAATAAAAGTTGGTGATATCAAAATGACTTTGTTGTTCGCGACTGTTATTGATGTTAATCATGCCGGTTGAAAAATTAACGCTGCGCACGCCGCGGGTAAAAATATTACCGTCATCCCCAATCGGTGCAATGCTGCCAGCAGGCAGTAAATATTGTTCACGATCGGTGGTGTAGTTTAAATACGACAGACGTACTTTTAATGACCAGTGGCTGGCAATTTCATTATTTTCATACTCAATGGAGGAGAGGCTGGCCTGGCTATCGAGTTGGCCGTTCGGGTCAATGTTGTCCAGTGCAGGAATGCCGTGACCATTAGCCTGGTTTTTGTTTATCCATAGCCACTGATTGATATTCCAGTAATTGTTGAAAAAATTTAATTCCATATCCAGTACATTGTATGATGCGTTTAATGTTGCCGGTGTTAGTGTTGCATTAGTGGCGCTTTGATTGTCTAAAAAACTTTGTAAATCATTTTCTATTTGGCGACTTTTATCATCGCCGGTTGATTGATATTGCAGTGAAATATGACTTTGCCAATTGCCGAGTTGAAAATTGTTTTGTAGCCATGCACTTTGGTTTGAAAATGAGCCTGCTTGCACGCCAAACTCCTGATTATTGTTTGGATTGCTGTTCTGTTTGCGGGTAATAATATTAATGGCTCCCACAAATGCATCGGCACCATAAACAGCAGAGCCGGGGCCGCGTATGATTTCAATTTGTTGAATGTTATTTAATGGCATTTGAAAAGCCGAGAAACGTGAGCCATTTTTTAAGGTGTTGACGGTTGTGCCGTTAATCATAAACACCATGCCCGCATCCGGGTCTCTAAAAAAACCACGCATACTGTAAACTGCATCACCCGAAAAATAATCTTCAGATACATGCAGCCCCGGCACCATTTCCAGTAACTCATTTAAATTTTTTGCAGATGAATTTTCAATATCCTGCTGAGTAATAACGCTGGCAATAGCTGGCGCTTTATAAAGTAATTGTTCATTGCCAGTCGCAATAGATACCATGCGTTCACTGCCATAAACTAGTTGCATGGTTTCATCTTCGTTTGTTATGTTGGCAAAACTACTAGTAGAGAATAGCCAGCTAAAGTAAATGATAATTTTTAAGCGGGCTTTTTTCATGCTGTGTGTTTTTTGTTGAGACAAAAATCAATTAACGGTATGGGTTTGTCGATATATATTCCCTGGGCATAATCGATACCGATAGAGATAGCTTCATTTAAGCTGTTGTTGTCTTCTATATGCTCGGCAATGGTTTTAATGTTTAATATATGAGCAATTTCATTAATCGAGTTTGCCATTGCTCGGTTGACCGGATTATGAGTAATGTTTTTAAAAAAATCACCGTGAATTTTCAGGTAATCTATTTTTATGTTTTTTATGTGTGAAAAAGATGAAGAGTTACAAACAAAGTCATCGAGAGCGACAGAGCAACCCAACTGATGTACATGTTGAATAAATAAGTTGGCCTGGGTGGTGTTGCTAAGGGTGGTGGTTTCTGTTATTTCAAAGCATATTTTAGATGTAGGGATTTTAAACTGTTTAAGTTGTTTTTCAATGTATTTTAAAAAGGGTTCGTCTTTAAGTGAGTTTCCATTAATATTTATGGTGCAGGATGATAGTGTCTCTAAAAAAATCAGATTTTCACTGAGTATTTTAAATGTGTTTTTTATAACCCATTGATCAATGCGAGTCATTAAGTCATATCTTTCAGCAGATGATATGAATTTGTCGGGCGAAATGTTGTCGCCATTTTTGTCAGTCATTCGCAGTAAAATTTCAAACTGATTTTTTGAACTATTATGAAGATTTGTTATAGGTTGACAAAAAAGTACAAATTTATCGTTATCCAGATGGTCTACAATTTCACTGGCAATTTGAGTTTCACCGGTTATTATCCTCAGCTCTCTATCGTCTGTATGAATAGTGTGCACCCGGCCTCTGCCATGTTCTTTTGCAATGTAACATGCGCTATCTGCTTTGGAGATAATGTCGCGTAAGTTAGCAGTGTGGTTGTTAATTTGTACAATACCAATACTAACGCCAATGGAGTAACTATTGTTTTCCCAATGAAAACGATATTGCTCTACTGCTTTGCAGATATCGTTACCAATGGATTCAGCTTTTTCAATAGAACAGTTTTTTAATATAAGTGAAAACTCATCGCCACCAACGCGCGCGAGCACGTCAGAGTCTTTTCTTGTATGTCTTTCAAAAATTTCACATACGGCTTTTAATAAATCGTCGCCGGCATTGTGGCCGCAACTATCATTTACAATTTTAAACTTATCTAAATCCATATAAAAAAGTGCATGTTTGGTATTCAGGTTTCGGCATTCCTCAATGGCCTGATTTAATGACAGTTCAAAACCAGTACGATTTATTAAGCCGGTTAAATGATCGTGCATAGCCTGCTTTTCCAGGCGAATATTCTGGTGGCGTAAAACTTCGTCTCTTTCTTTCAGTGAGGCAATCATTCGATTGTAAGCATTGGTGATATATTGAACTTCAAGAGGGCCCTTGTTTGGAGTATGCGGGAAGTATTTGCCTTCCTGTGATTTTTTCATTACTTCGGATATATCGTGTAACGGTTTAGTTATGCGTTTAATTATTGTTTGTAATGCGAGTAGCAGTAAGATGCTAATGATTGATGCGATAATGGAAATAGAAAATAGAATTCCATTGTGTATGTTTTTTAATTTTTCTTTACTGCTAATGACTACCGCATAACCAATCAATTGTTTTTCGTTAACGGTGGTTTCATTGTAAAGTTGATTGTCTATCGAACTTTTTTCATGGCCTATAACGACGGGCGATAAAAAATACCATTTGTTTTTATCTTCATAAAAAATATGCGATTTGGATTTCGGGTTTAAGGTGTTGATGTTTTTTATTTTTGCCAGATCAATGGTGTTTAGATCCGAGTTGTTTGGGCTTGATTGGTAAAAAATTGAAAAATCGGCTTTGTAGATAATCAAGCTAATAATGCCAGATGTTGAAAGTGTTGACTCAATGGCTTGTTTGGCGTTTTCAGGGCTATCGTAAATTAATGCGAGGCGACTATTTCGTGAAAGATTTAAAGTGGCGTGCTTCCCCTGTTTGATGAGCAGTTGACGAACCTGTTGGTTGCTAATCCAGGTGCTTGAGTAAATGGCAGAAATCAACAAAACAAAAATTCCAATGGCGACAGTAATAAATAATTGTGAGCCAATGGAATTATTGATTAATTTTTTAATTAAAAGCATAACTATTTATAGTCGATAACTCGTTCAATGGTAAGCGGGGTAGCGTTGCTCAAAACTTTTTATCATTTCTCGTGTGTAACGCATATCCAGGTGATTAGCGGTACGAATGTTTACTGCTGTATTTAAGTCAACTGAGGGATATAGTTCAGACTCTATCGAATTATCTTGCATGTGGCGGTGTAGTAATGCGACTAGGCGTCGACCCTGTTTAAAGTGATTAGGGTAGAGTGCAAACAGTGCGCCGCGCCGTACATGTAGTAAATTGTTTGAAAAAACCGTAATGTGTTTTTTCCAGGAAACCTGCAATATTTCGGGCAGTAAAATATTTAATGGTGCGACATTGTCCAGTGGTATCCAGATAGCATCGGTTCTAGCACGAACGGATTGTAAAACGATATTATATTGCAGGGTGGCCTGTTTAATACTACTGACTTGAAGTGGTACAAATTCGATACCGTATTGTTGGCTGATTTTTCTGGCTCGTGGAATAATCCAGCCATTATTTTTAAGGCTATAGACAAAAAAGATGCGGTTTATGTCAGGGTTTAAAAGCTGTATTTTTCGGAAAAAAGCTTCCGGGTCAGCCGACAGACTAATGCCGCTGATGCCCGGCGGGGTAGCAACCATACCCCCGGCGATAATCGGCAGAGGCTCGCTTACCGAGCTGTTCAATGCATTAACTAATTTATAGGTGGTTTGCCCTAATGCAATATAGCCGGCGATATTCAGATTTTTACTCCACTGTTGGAGTGATGCGGGTTGAGTTTTCGGGGTTATGCGAAATGTATGAATTTTGTAGCCGGGCACTGATTTAATACCCGCGATAAACTCCTTGAACATACCGCTGTATTGTTTGCTGACGGTTGGGTACAGAACAGCTATAGCTAATTTGTGTGGGGCCTTATGATCGGCAACTGCCGGTGCTTGAGGCAGGCACAGTGCGATAATAAAAAAAAGACCACTAATTGTATCGGCAGAGAAAAATCGAGCTTGGGTGTAAAAAGGGCGAATAGTCATACACTCTGTCATTCGTGTGATTCCATTATGAGTGCTGAACATATTTTTACAATACTTTGTTCGAGTGGTTGACTAGGGGTTTGTGTTTTTAATGTGGCCTTTATATTTATAGCAGAGTCTAAAAACATCGTTTAGTTGGCATTGTAATTAGGGGTGAAGGAGGTAGAGAAATCAGACTTATCGAATGGAGTGCGCTAACAGTCAGAAAAGCGGTAAATCATTAAATTGTCAGTTAGGCATGATTTACCGCTACGTGATAATGGCTTATTCAGCAATAATGCTGTGACCTGATGTGGCGGGTAATCTCGGCATTGTAATAATGGGGTATTCACCGGTTAATGCGCCTAAAAATGCCACAATATCCTCAATATCTTTTTCCGGTAATGTGCGATTGAGTTGCGATTTTGCCATTATTCTTACCGCTTCACTTAAATCATTAACTGCGCCATTGTGAAAGTAGGGAGCGGTGTCGGTAATGTTGCGTAACGTCGGCACTCGAAACAAGCCGCGGTCTGCAGATTTGCCGGTGGCTTCTTCGCGACCCTTGTCTTCTGAAAGTTTGTATTGGCTTATATATGGGTTATCAAAAACCGGAAACATTACATAAAAGCCTTCACCGAGTTTTTGACCTGTACTATCCAGGGTATTGCCGTTAAACGCAGCGCCGAAGTGACAGGATGTGCAACCGATGGTATCAAATTTATTCATACCGCGAATTTGCTGTTTGCTCATTGCGCTGTGCTGGCCTTTTACATATTTATCATACGGGCTGTTGGGGGTAATTAACGTACGCTCAAATGCCGCCACTGCTTTGGCTGCGTTGGCGACGTTCATGGCTTTTTCGCCGAAGGCTTTTTCGAAAGCCGCTTGATAACCGGGGATTTTTTTAACACGATCCATTGCGGTTTCAACATCTTTCATACCCATTTCAACGGGGTTAGCAACCGGGCCTTTTGCCTGGTCTTCTAGCAGCGGCGCACGGCCATCCCAAAATTGCACCGAATGAAAGGCGGCGTTCCAAACCGTGGGCGCATTGCGTCCGCCGGTTTTGCCATGCACGCCCATGGATACCGCACGGCTATCATCACCACCTTCCATAATATTGTGGCAGGAGTTGCATGACACGGTGCCGGTGGATGAAAAGCGTGGGTCCATAAACAGCATTTTACCGAGCTGCACTTTGGCATAAGTGGTGGGGTTATTGGCTGGTGTGGGTACGGTGTCGGGCAGAGCTTTCCAGTCAGTGGCCTGAGCGTGAAAGGAAACTAACAATATGAACAGGGTTGAGCTAACAGTTTTCATGGCAATCTCGGTAGTAATTTATAATGTGCTTATATTGCATGAATTAATGTGATTAATATATTTTCAATTTTCTATTGGATTGATTGGTTTTTTCTATGGAGCTTAACGTGCTTTTTTGATAGAAGGTTTTTAAAGATTGCTATGGCTAAGTATTGTGAGCCCAAAGGTGAAAGTGATTGAGGGTTAAGCCTAATGCCAGCAAATAGAGCAATATTGCAGGAGAAGCGACCTCGGTTGTTTATTAACTACCCGATTTCATAGTGACCTTTTATGTGCGGCTAAAGCCGCACTTGCAGAATAAAGCTTAGCTGACCTGGTATTGGGGTTGGGTTGAACCTAGGTCTTCGCTCTTTTGAAGTGCTGGTTACCACACTGGCTACAGACGGGAATACTGCCGGTAGTAGCAAACTGAATTCTTTGTTGGCACTGGGAGCAAACTAGCGTGCCCGGTCCGGTGATTTCACCGCTGTTATATTTACTGGGGCTCAGGTTTTCTGGTACTTCACAAACCGCATTGGAGAGTTGTTCTAGCTCTAAACGGGTTTTATCCGCCACCGATAAAAACAGCTCCAGTACTTTTTGCTCAATTATATTAATGTCCAGCATCAGCCATTCGCTAAATTCATGGCTGGTTTCCATTAAATATTCTGCGGCATCATTAATATCGCGTTTAATATAATTGCCAATTTCTTCGGCATCTTCAAGGCTGACTTCGCCCAGATGAATGGCCTGGTCGCGAGCCTGCTCGATGGCTTTTTGCAAAGTCGGCATGGTATGGGATTCTGCATTATCAATGCTATCCTTAACCCGGCTCATCATTTGGTTGTAAGCATCCACTAAAGATGAGCGGTTTGCTGACGTATTTTCTTGTTTATTCGGTGTAGACATAGACCCGCCTTTAATTATTAATATCAGAGTTTCCTAACTCATTGGTCTGCTGTATCCTTCACCTTTTATATAGCTCATATTCATTACAAGTTTGTGACACTCACCCCAATTGAAGACAGATTCATGCAAGAAAATTACGATGCACAAAAAATAGAACAGGATGTTCAGCAGTATTGGCAGGACAATCATGTATTTAAAGTTACCGAAGATACCACCAAAAAAAAGTTTTATTGCCTGTCGATGTTTCCCTATCCCAGTGGAAGATTGCATATGGGGCATGTGCGCAATTATTCTATCGGTGATGTGATTTCCCGTTATCAACGTATGCAGGGTAAAAATGTGCTGCAGCCGATGGGCTGGGATGCGTTTGGTTTACCTGCGGAAAATGCCGCACATAAAAATAATTCGCATCCGGCGAAGTGGACTTATTCGAATATTGATTACATGCGCGGCCAGTTAAAGCGTTTGGGCTTTGGCTATGACTGGGATCGGGAAATCGCCACCTGCACCCCAGAATACTATCGCTGGGAGCAGTGGCTGTTTACCAAGCTCTACGAAAAAGGCCTGGTTTATAAAAAGAATGCAGTGGTGAACTGGGATCCCGTCGATCAAACCGTACTTGCCAACGAACAGGTGGTGGATGGCTGCGGTTGGCGCTCTGGCGCAAAAGTGGAGCGCCGTGAAATTCCCCAGTGGTTTATGAAAATTACCGATTATGCGGATGAGCTATTAAACGATGTTGATAAATTAGAAGGCTGGCCCGAGCAGGTGCGCACCATGCAGCGCAACTGGATTGGTCGCTCGGAAGGCGTGGAGTTGCAATTTACGGTTGAGGGTGAAGCCCCGCTGACAGTTTACACAACGCGCCCCGATACATTAATGGGCGTCACTTATGTGGCGGTGGCGGCGGAGCATCCGTTAACCTATAAAGCCGCCGAGTCGAATGCTGAGTTAAAAGTTTTTATCGAAGAATGCAAAACCACCAAAGTTGCCGAAGCTGAAATGGCGACGATGGAGAAGAAAGGTTTAGATACCGGGTTTAAAGCCGCGCATCCGGTAACCGGTGAGTTAGTGCCGGTTTACACCGCCAACTTTGTATTGGCCGATTACGGTTCCGGTGCGGTAATGAGTGTGCCGGCACATGACCAGCGAGATTTTGAGTTTGCCAAAAAATATAATTTGCCGATTAAGCAAGTCGTCTTTCCTGCTGGCGATGAAGATTACGATATTGAAACAGCGGCTTTCACCGAACAAGGTGTGTTAAAAAATTCGGCTCAGTTCGACGGCAAAACATCAGCCGAAGCGGTAAACGCCATTGCAGAATATTTGAGCGGCGAAGACAAGGGTGAAAAACAGGTTAACTTCCGGTTGCGTGACTGGGGGGTTTCGCGCCAGCGTTACTGGGGTACGCCAATCCCCATTATTAATTGCGATAAGTGTGGCTCGGTTGCAGTGCCTGAAGATAAATTACCGGTTATTCTGCCCGAAGATGCGGCCTTTGGCGATGACGTGGGTTCACCGATAAAAAAAATGCCGGAATTTTATGAAACGAAATGTCCGACTTGCGGTGGCGATGCAATTCGTGAAACCGATACCTTCGATACGTTTTTTGAGTCGTCGTGGTACTACGCGCGTTACACCTGTCCCGATGCCACCAGCATGTTAGATGAGCGCGCCAATTACTGGCTGCCGGTAGATCAATATGTCGGTGGAATAGAGCACGCGGTATTGCATTTATTATATGCACGATTTTTTCACAAGTTAATGCGTGATGTGGGGTTAGTGAAGGACAGTGATGAGCCGTTCTCGCATTTATTAACCCAGGGTATGGTGTTAAAAGACGGCACTAAAATGTCTAAGTCAAAAGGTAATACAGTAGACCCGCAGGGTTTAATTGAATTGCATGGTGCAGACACGGTACGTTTGTTTACGATGTTTGCTGCGCCCCCGGAGCAATCTTTAGAATGGTCGAATGAAGGTGTAGAGGGTGCAGCGCGATTTTTGAAACGCTTGTATCGAATTATTTTCAATCATGTTAACGGCGCTGAAGTTGGGCCGTTAAATATGAATGAAGTAACTGACGATCAAAAAGCGCTGCGTTTAAAACTGCATCAAACCATTGAAAAAGTCGGCGACGATATTGGGCGGCGCTATACATTTAATACCGCTATTGCCGCCGTGATGGAATTAACCAATGAGTTATCTAAATTAAAAGATGATACTGAAAATGCGTGCGCCATTATGCAGGAAGCTCTCGATGCAATGGTGTTAATGTTGTCACCCATCGTGCCGCATTTTAGTCATGCCATGTGGCAAGCGTTGGGTCACTCAACATCAGTTGTTGATGAAAGCTGGCCGGTGGCGGATAAAGCCGCAATGGTGCAAGACAGTATTGAATTAATGGTGCAGGTAAATGGCAAGTTGCGTGGCAAAATAAAAGTGGCAGCGGATGCGGATAAAGACTTGATTGAAAGACTCGCGCAGGAAGATGAGCATGTTAAGTCACATACGGAAGGTAAAACCGTGCGTAAAATTATTGTGGTACCAGGGCGACTGGTGAATATTGTGGCGAACTAATGAAAACGGTTGTCCATTATTTTATTTTGGTTTGCATATTATTGCTGGTTAGCTGCGGTTTTCAAATGCGCGGTGCCTACCAGTTACCCGCCGCCATGAGCGTGACTTATATTGATGCGAGTGCGATTACTGAAAGCTCAGCTTTAAGTCGTGTGCTTAAGCGACGCTTAAAAGCCGGCGATGTGAAAATTGCCGACAGCGCAGAAGATTCTGTTGCGGTTTTAACTTTATCAAAAGAGCTGAAAACTAAACGCATTATTTCGGTTGACTCAAGAGGCCGCGCCCGGGAGTACACATTAACTTATTCGATAAGTTTTAATGTGAAAGCATTAACTGAAAAATTTGCTATCGAAGAACAAACAGTACAGATTGAACGTGATTTTATTTTTGATACAGAAGATGTGTTGGGTAACAGCCGTGAAGAATCCAAACTCTACGAAGAAATGCAGCTGGATATTATCCGATTGATTATGATGCGCTTGCAGAGTCGGGCATAAAATAAAAACATGAAAGTACGCCCCGACCAACTCGATCGGCATTTAAAAAATGACCTGGCCGCAATCTATTTTATTTGCGGCGATGAACCCTTGCAGGTAATGGAATCGGCAGATTTAATTCGCGCCACGGCACGCCAGCGAGATTATACCGAGCGCGAAGTAATGGATGTGGATGCACAGTTTGACTGGAATTTATTGCTCGATGCGGGCAATAGCATGTCACTGTTCGCGGAAAAAAGAATTTTAGAGCTGCGTTTATCTACCGGCAAGCCGGGAAAAGTCGGTTCAAAAATTTTACAGGAATATGCGCAACGCCCAGCAGATGATGCGATATTAATTATTAGCAGCGGCAAGTTAGAAGGCAGTTCAAAAAACACTAAATGGTTTAAAACATTAGATCAGCAAGGCGTAGTGATTCAATGTTGGCCGGTGAATGTCGAGCAGCTTCCCGGCTGGATTAATAACCGATTACAATCTAAAGGCATTGTTGCTGATAGAGACGCAGTGCAATTATTAGCCGACCGGGTGGAAGGTAATTTATTAGCCGCCGCGCAGGAAGTGGAAAAATTGTTTTTATTGTACGGAGCGGGTAAATTAAATTTTGAACAAACTGCGATGGCAGTAGCAGACAGTGCGCGCTTTAGTATTTATGATTTAGTCGACAATGCATTGGCGGGAGATGTGGTGCGAACCGCGCGTATTATTGGCGGTTTAAAAAATGAAGGTGTCGAACCGGTGTTGATGTTGTGGGCATTAAGCCGGGAAGTGCGGTTGATGACAAAAATTTCAGAGGCGAATATTTCACCCGATGCGCTCATGTCAAAATTACGCGTGTGGGAAAACCGCAAAGTCTTAATTCGTAAAGCGCTTTCCCGACATGGCGCGGGGCGTTGGAAATTATTTTTAAAACGCTGCGCGAAAATAGATAAAGTAATAAAAGGCGTGGAGCCCGGACGAGCCTGGGATGAGTTGCTGATGTTGAGTACACAAATCGCACAATAAGTTTTTAAATAAAAATTAATAAAATAACGAGAGATAATATGAAAAAATATCATGTCTATGGCGTAGGTAATGCACTCGTCGATATGGAATTTGAAGTCGAAGATGCCTTTTTTAAAGCCAATACTATTGATAAAGGCTTAATGACTTTAGTTGATGAAGATCGTCAGCATGAATTGCTCGGTCACCTCGATGCGTTTGAAGGTAAAAAAGCCTCTGGCGGTTCGGCTGCTAATACGATTATTGCGACCTGCTATTTTGGTGGTAATTCGTTTTACTCATGTAAAGTTGCTAATGATGAGTTGGGTGATTTTTATGTCAATGATTTGCAGCAGGCCGGTGTCGATAGCAATATCGGTGATGCTCGTAAAGACGGCGTGACTGGAAAATGCCTGGTGATGATTACGCCGGATGCGGAGCGCACCATGAATACATTTTTAGGTATCACGGCTAATTTTTCTGTTGATGAGCTTAATTTCGATGCCATTAAGAATTCTGAGTATTTATATATTGAAGGCTATTTAGTGTCATCGGATACCGGCCGACATGCGGCAATAGAAGCACGTAAAGTGGCGGAAGAGAACGGCGTAAAAACCGCACTGACTTTTTCAGACCCCGCAATGGTGCAGTTTTTCAAAGACGGCCTGCAAGAAATGCTAGGCGACAAAGTTGATTTGCTGTTTTGTAATGAGGCTGAAGCTATGAGCTGGGCGGATGTAGATAATCTGCAAGATGCGATTACGTCTTTAAAACAGATTGCCGATACGTTTGCGATTACCCGGGGTTCGGATGGTGCAATTTTGTTTGACGGAAAAAATATTATTGAAATTTCACCCCATGAAGTAAAAGCGCTCGACTCTAACGGTGCAGGCGATATGTTTGCGGGTGCGTTTTTATATGGTATTACCCACGGGCATTCCTTTTACGAGGCGGGTAATATAGCGAGCCTCGCGGCTGCCAGAGTGGTAAGCCAATTTGGGCCACGCTTATCTGCCGACGAGCACAAAGATATTCTGGATATTGTTTTAGGGTAATAACTATACTGGTTTTGGCATTAGTATGAGTTAAGTAATTATAATAATAGGGTTCAACCATGATTAAAGCAGCTACACTTTGGGTGGTAATATTGCTGTCACTGTCGACACAAAATGCATTTTCAGCGGATAAAAATGGCCGTTACTGGATATACGGTGTCGGCCGTCAGAGCTGTGATATTTATCTTGAGGCACGCAGTAAAGGTGGGTTTTCGGCGTTGTCATATAAAAACTGGATTTCAGGATATTTAACCGCGAGTAACCGAGCTTCCAGTGATACCTATAACCTGTTAGGCAATACAGATTTTCAGGGGGCTTTAACCTGGCTCGATTCGTATTGTGAAAAACATGCAAAAAATACTATTTATATGGCAATGGCAAATATGACAGCAGTTTACTATTCAAAGCGTAAAAAAACCAGATAATTCAGTAGATTAGTGGACGGATCTACTTCTTAATTGGTTGGGCGAATATTTGAATAGTTGGAAAAATTGAAATAACGACTATTCTTTTAGATTAAAGACGATAAAGTGATCTTAAATCGTTTTAACCTAATCGGCTAAATGAGTTACTAGAAGGGGGTATCAGTGGATAAGGAGCTTAGAAAGCATCCGCGGCAACAAATTCATCTTGACGTTGAGCTGGGATTTCCTTCCGGTGAAAAGCAAGCAGTCAGAACGCTGGATATTAGTGATGGCGGCGTTTTTCTGGTCGTTGATAAATTACGCCGTCCGATTATAGGTGAAGTGGTCGAGGTTAAAATACTAAATAACGAGCAAAATACCGGGGTTAGCTTTCCCAGTAATGATGCGGTGGTTGTGCGTCAGGAAGAAAGGGGAATCGGGTTGGCGTTTATCGAGCTTGATTTCAACGATGAATCGCCCCAATAAATCGCCCCAATAAATCGCCTCAGTGTTATGGTGTATAATTTTTTAATGGGCCTAAATGAAAAATGCTTTTAATGCAATTGATGGAAACGAGGACGGCTTCAGGTGAGCGAAACTGAAAACCAGAACAATCAAAATATAGATGAAACACCACGCTATTATGCCGAGCTAGTGGATGCAATTATTTCGCAATTAGAAATGTATTTTGCCGGCCAACTAGATGAAATGTTTCAAAAAGCCGATGACTATCTATTCAAAGCCGCTGACGAAGCCACCAGCACGGCTGAACAAAATAGTTTATTTGAGTGCATGAACGGGGTTCGTGATAATAAACAAAACATTAAGCAGGGCTTTGTTGATGAGTTGAGTTTTTACCTGCAACCCATGAGTGAGCTTGATGAGTTGCCCGAAAAAAAGCAGGTTCAAAAAAACCAGGAGCTGGGTTTAGTCGAACAAAATGAAATGGATGAGATGGTGACCCTTACCTCCATCAGTAGCAAAGCGGCAATGGAGCATTCCGAGTCCATTAATAATCTTGTCGTCCGTTTTAAAGAGCTGGGCAAATATAACGACCATATTTTTCACGGTGAAGCCCTAGAGCCAAAGCGTTTATGCGATGCGATGCATGAAGCCGTATCAGTAACCGATTTAGTTGATGAAAATAAATTGGTGGTTTATCGGTTTTTTGATAAGACATTAATTAAAAACGTTGGGGAGCTTTACGATACGCTGAATAATTTATTAATTGAGCAAGGTATTTTGCCCGAAATCAATTTTAGTGGGACAGCGCCGCATTATGAAAGTGAGGTTGTTGATGGAGGCATTGCAGAAGATGCACCGCTAAATGCTGAGGAGGCTGCGTCTGCTGCTCCCGTACCCGCTAATCAATTACCGCCGGGTGCCAGACGTGCCTTTGGTAGTGGCATGCAAGGTTATGAAGGGCATATACAGCAGGCACCGGCTAATCCTGGTATGGCGGGGGCTCCGCCGCCTATGGCGCCTCCCGGATATCAGCCACAAGCAAATTATCCACAGGGCCAGGCTCCCGTATACCCTCAAAATGGTGGCCCCCCAACCGCCAGCGGTGGGTTTGCACCAGCCGGATCAAGGAGGGCCTTTGGCAGTGGCATGCAAGGCTATGCGCAGGGAGGGGCTGGAGCGCCCACGGCACCCCCGCAATCGTCGCAAGCTTCTGCTGCATCGCAGGGCGCATCACAAGCTGGGCCTGAAGGGCAATCATATTCTGCAGGTGTGCCGGTTGGGCAGGTTCGACAGAGCATAGAAAACTACGTCGGTGGTAGTCAAAGTGATGTGCCGGTTGGTGGTGGCGCAGGTTACTACTCTCAACAACAAGTTATGACGGCGTTGACCGATTTACAGACACCTGCAGGTGAGCTGAGCCAAACGCCACTGGTTTTTGATGCTAACCAAATTAAAAAAGCCGTATTATCCAGCATTGGTGAGTCAGATGGTGGCGCAGTTACCAAAGCAGTACATCAGGTTTCTGAAAAGACGATCGACTTTATCAAGCTTATCTTCGATGCAATTATTGACGAAGATAGCATCACCGATGAAATAAAAACCTTACTTTTGAGTTTGCAAATTCCGGTGATTAAAGCCGCCATGCTGGATGCGGATTTTTTTGTAGACGATCAACATCCTGCGCGTCAATTATTGGATAAAATAGCAGAGGCAGGCGTTGGGGTTTCTGAGCACGATGATCCCGTTTATATCGATATTGAAAAAGTCGTTCGTAAATTATTAAACGATTACGATGAAGATGTTATCGCGTTTACGGTTGCATTAGATGAGCTTGAAGACCTGACCGAAGAGATATATCGCAAGGCGCGGGAGACCGAAGCTAAATCGCAAAAAACCGTAAAAATGGCACATGCTAAAAGTATTGTGCTGCAAGAAATTCGTAAAATTACCATTGGCAAAGAACTGCCCGAAGGTATTCGAACATTAGTGTTAAAAGTTTGGCCGAGCATGATGTTTAACCATTTTCTACAAAATGGTAAAGCCAATGATGAATGGGTTGAGCTGTTAATGATTTTGCAAAAAATTATTGAAAGCGTGCAGCCGATTCATTCCAAAGAGGAGCTCAAGGAGCTGGGTTTAACAAACCTTGATATTGTTGAAGCTGCCCGCACTAAACTGGCAAATTGTAAAAAGAGTCAATCCGTCGTTAAGCAGGTTGTGGCTGATTTGGAGGCCACTTACGAAACGTTGATGGCAACTTCGAATATTCCTGAGCCTATACCGGAGATTGCCGATGCGCCGGAGTTAGACCCCGACTTGGTTAGTGAAGATAGTACGGCACAAGCTGGTGAGTTGCTGGATGAGACTGATAGTCTGGAGTTGGATCCTGATGAGACCCAGGTTGAAGTGGAGACGACAGAAGCGGTTGCAGGCACGAATGCTGAGTCAGAGATAGATTCTGAAGTAATGGCTAAAGAAAAGATTGCAAGACTATCCGATGGAGTCTCTCCCGGTGCGTGGTTTATTGTCTATAACGGGGAGGATAAGCCGGTAAGGCGACTGAAGTTGGCGGTTATATTAGTGCATGATGCGACCCTGGTATTTGTCGATCACATGGGAAATGTTGTGATAGAAAAAGATGCAGGTATTTTTGCCGATGAAATGGACAAAGATTTATCAGGCCTGATTATGCAGCACTCAGTATTTGACCATGCCTTGCACTCGGCTCTGGAATCGATTGAACATTAATTAATGCAGTTTGATCTGCATGGTTTGTGATAAAACCATGCAGATTGCAGCGTCTCATCTTGTTGTGCGTATTATTCTCCTGCGCCTCACGCCAGTCTATGGCAAAATAGGCATTTGCTTAATTACCTTAAAATACCCATGAAAGAATATATGCAACAACTGGGGCAACGTGCCCGCGCCGCATCAATTGAAATGTCTCGCGCTGAATCATCCGCTAAAAATAAAGCCCTGTTGGCAATAGCTGATGCCATTGATAGCACGGCTGGGTTATTGAAGTCTGAAAACCAGAAAGATTTACAGGCCGGTAAAGATAAGGGCTTAGATGCGGCGATGTTAGATCGATTAGAATTAAACGATATCCGCATTGCGGGCATGTCAGAAGGGTTGCGTCAAATCGCGGCATTGCAGGATCCCATCGGTGAAATTACTGATATGGCCTATCGCCCATCGGGTATTCAAATTGGCAAAATGCGGGTGCCACTGGGGGTGATTGGGATTATTTATGAGTCCCGTCCAAACGTGACCGCCGATGCTGCGGGTTTGTGTTTAAAGTCGGGTAATGCCACTATTTTGCGTGGTGGCTCAGAAGCAATTCATTCGAATAAAGCGGTCGCAAAATGCATTCAACAAGGTTTGGTCGAAGCCGGTTTGCCGGCGGATGCGGTGCAGGTTGTCGAAACCACCGATCGAGCAGCGGTGGGTGAGTTAATCACCTCGAACGAAGCGGTGGATGTGATTATTCCCCGCGGTGGAAAAAGCTTAATTGAGCGCATCAGCAAAGAGGCGACCGTACCGGTGATTAAACATTTAGACGGTATTTGCCACGTATATATCGATGCACAGGCCGACTTGGAAAAAGCCAGTAATATTGCGTTTAATGCCAAAACTCATCGTTATGGCGTATGCAATGCGCTGGAAACTTTGCTTATTCATGGCGCGGTGGCCGAACAATGTTTGCCCGAGCTGACTAAACGGTTTGCTGAAAAAGGCGTTGAGTTGAGAGGCTGCGAGCAAACACAAAAAATTATAGAGTGCAATGCTGCCATTGCTGAAGATTGGGATACGGAATATTTGGCCGCGATATTATCGATTAAAGTCGTCGGCGATATTGATGAGGCAATGGCGCACATTAACAGGCACGGTTCGCATCATACAGATACCATCGTTACCGAAAACTATACCTTGGCGCGGCGTTTTTTACGTGAGGTCGATTCCAGCTCGGTAATGGTGAATGTGTCCACGCGTTTTGCGGATGGTTTTGAATATGGTCTGGGTGCAGAAATTGGCATCAGCACCGATAAGTTGCACGCCCGTGGGCCGGTTGGGCTAGAAGGCTTGACCTCGCTTAAGTATGTGGTGCTGGGCGATGGCCAGATACGGGAATAGTTTAAGTTATATATCGAAAGAAAACATAAATGACGCTGTTCAGCCGTATCACCGCCACCATCGCCATCGGGGATAAGCGCTACAACAGGATGCAAAAAAGAAGCGATAGAAATGAGTAGACTCATTGGCATACTTGGTGGCACCTTCGATCCGATTCACTATGGCCACCTACGCCCCGCCCTCGATATTATGCAGCAAGTGGGGTTGCAGCAGGTACGCTTTATTCCTAATCGTATTCCGCCACATCGCGATGTACCGGTATTAACCGATCAGCAACGTGCCAAGTTAGTGCAGCTGGCAATAAAAGAAACCGCTGGTTTTGTGCTTGATGAACGCGAGCTACAACGCGGCGGCCCGTCTTATATGGTGGATACTCTGCAAAGCCTGCAAGTGGATTTTCCTGATGACACGCTTTGTTTAATAATGGGCATGGATGCATTTAGCGGATTACCACAATGGCATCGTTGGCAGTCTATACTCGAGTTATGTCATATTATTGTAAGTACTCGTCCCGGCAGCAAGCTTCCCGATTTTGCATCGCAGGTGCCTTTCAAAAATGGTATTACCAATCGGCCACAAAGCCTGTTACAAACACCGGCAGGACAAATTCTGTTACAATCCGTCACCCAGCTGGATATATCAGCCAGTCAGATACGTCGCCAACTGTCCCTTGGGCAGAGCGCGCAATACCTGTTACCCGAAACCGTTAGAGAAAAACTAGAACAAGCTTATGCCGAATAAAGCCAGATTATCTATTAAAGATTTAAAAAAACTTATTTTAACTGCCCTCAATGACATGAAAGCTGTGGATGTGGTTGAGCTCGACGTGATGGGTAAAACCAGCGTTACCGATATATTAATTATTGCCGGTGGTACCTCTAGCCGTCATGTTAAATCCATTGCAGCCAATGTGGCGCTGGAAACCAAAAAAGTTGGCAACCAGCCGCTGGGTGTTGAGGGTGAAGCGCAGGGCGAATGGGTGCTGGTTGATTTAGGGGATATTGTTGTGCACGTAATGCAGCCCCATGTGCGCCAGTTTTATGATTTAGAAAAGCTTTGGAATTTTGACGAATCGGCTGAAGCATCGGCTGAAAATTAAATAAACCCGAAACAAATTATGCGTATTTTATTATTGGCAGTGGGTCAAAAAATGCCCGCATGGATTGAGCAGGGTTATAAAGAATATGCTCACCGAATGCCAGCAGAAGCGAAACTGGAATTAAAAGAAATTGCACCGGGTAAGCGCGGTAAAAATGCCGATATTAAGCGTATTGTCGACGATGAAGGTCAGCGTTTAAAAGCCGCCATTCCCAAATCAGCACATGTGGTCGCGCTAGATGTTGGGGGCAAATCCCACAGTACCGAGCAACTCGCCAGCCGCATGGATGATTGGATGCATAGCGGGCGGAATATTTGTTTGATAGTGGGTGGGCCGGAAGGTTTGTCTGCAGAATGTCGGGCACTGGCGAATGAAAAATGGTCGCTCTCGGCGCTGACATTTCCACACCCTTTGGTGCGGGTTATTCTGGCTGAGCAATTGTACCGTGCCTGGTCAGTACTGCGAAATCATCCATACCACCGAGCTTAAAATATACAATATAAAAAGAGACAGTAAGAAAAATTTATCGCAAATTCGTATAATTAATAAAGAATATTAAATGACAAAACATGTTGTTGAGCCCTCACTGCAAATAACACTAGCCTCTGCCTCTGCGAGACGCCGTGAACTCCTTGAGCAAATTCAGGTCAGCTATATAGTCCATCCCGTAAACATTGACGAATCCTATATTGATGGCGAAACTCCCGAGCGGTTTGTAAAACGTTTAGCGCTAGAAAAAGCCCAGGCCGGTTATCAAAAAAATCCACACCAACCATCATTAGGATCAGATACGATTGTGGTGTTCGGGCAGCATATTTTAGGTAAGCCAGAAAATCAAAAAACGGCATTTGAAATGCTCAGCATGTTAAGAGGTCAAACCCATCAGGTGATGACGGCGGTTGCACTCTGTAATGGTGAAACAGAGCACTGTGAAATGAGCACCAGTGATGTAGAATTTGGTGAAATAAGTGAGCAACAAATTGAGGCCTATTGGCAAACCGGCGAGCCGATAGATAAAGCCGGTGGCTACGCTATTCAGGGAATGGCTGCACAATTTATAAAAAATATAAAAGGCAGTTATTCTGGAATAATGGGCTTGCCCTTGTTTGAAACCGCGCAGTTATTAAAACGTGAAAATATACAAACACTTAAAGTAAGTTAATAAAATTTATGCTGAAGTGCGTTAATGCACTGCATCCTAAAAATGGAATGAAGCTGATAATATGAGTAAAGAGATTTTAATTAATGTGACACCGCAGGAAACGCGGGTTGCGATTCTTGAAAACGGCGTGCTACAGGAAGTGTATATTGAGCGTAGCCGCAATAAAGGCCTGGTTGGCAATATTTATAAAGGTCGAGTGTGTCGAGTGCTGCCGGGTATGGAAGCGGCATTTGTTGAAGTGGGTATGGAGCGTGCGGCATTTTTGCATGTGTCAGATATTGCGCCACATGCTTCGACTAATGGTAATAGCGACAAGCCAAGTATTTCGCATTTACTATCCGAAGGTCAGGATGTTTTAGTGCAGGTGATAAAAGACCCGATGGGCACGAAGGGTGCTCGTTTAACCGCGCACATTACAATCCCCTCGCGTTATCTGGTATTTATGCCCAACTCGGCCAACGTGGGAGTGTCATCACGCATTGAAAATGAGTCGGAGCGCGAACGTTTGCGCGGCATGTTGCTTGACCAAAAAGATTTGCTGGGTGAGTCGGGTTATATTATTCGCACCGCTGCTGAAACCGCAACACCGGAATCGATGGTGCAGGATATTTTATTTTTAAATAAATTATGGAGCTCGATCAGTGAAAAATCACGTCAGGAAAAATCCGGCGTGGTTATTCATGAAGACTTGTCACTACCGATGCGCGTGTTGCGCGACATGATTGATGATGATCTGGAAAAAATTCGCGTTGACTCGCGGGAAACCAGCCGCAAGATGCAGCATTTTGCAGAAAAGTTAATGATAGAGGCGCAGGATAAAATTGAACACTATCCGGGGGAGCGTCCCATCTTTGACTTATATGGGGTGGAAGATGAAATTCAAAAAGCCTTGGGCCGAAAGGCGAATCTAAAATCCGGCGGCTATTTAATTATCGACCAAACCGAAGCGATGACCACGATTGATGTAAATACGGGTGCATTCGTTGGGCATAGAAATTTAGAAGAAACTATTTTTAAAACTAATTTGGAAGCCGCGCATGCTATTGCTCGACAACTACGGCTACGAAATTTAGGCGGCATTATTATTATCGATTTTATCGATATGGTTGAAGAAGATCACCGAGCACAAGTGTTACGCGCATTAGAAAAAGCCCTTGATAAAGACCATGCGCGCACACAGGTTTGCGATGTGTCGTCATTAGGCTTAGTCGAAATGACACGCAAACGTACCCGTGAAAGTTTGGAGCATGTGCTGTGTGAAACTTGCCCGACCTGCGAAGGCAAAGGTTATATCAAAAGTGCAGAAACAGCGTGTTATGAAGTGTTTAGAGAAATATTGCGTGAAGCCCGACAATTTGATGCAAAACAACTACTGGTGTTGGCCGCGCAAGAAGTGATTGATTTATTAGTGGATGAAGAATCCAATAGCCTGGCAGAGCTGGAAGATTTTATTGGTGTGCCCATTAGGTTGCAGGTTGAGTCGCTTTACACTCAAGAGCAATTTGATGTGGTTATTATGTAGCAGTTGTTGAGATAGTTGATGTCAGAGCTTTCTTTGAAAAAGCCCCAAAAAAAGAATTTTTTTTCACTGCGGCGTTTAAAAAATGCAATACTTATTCTTATTGCTTTAAGCGTAATTTTTTTAGCGATTAGCTTTACCTTAATTCGTGTCGCCATAAAATCCATACCGGATTATTCTTTAGCGATTCAAAAAGCCGTTTCAGAACAAACTGATATGACCATTGATGTTGGTTTTATGGATGCTGAAATTTATTGGCTAGTGCCGAGACTAAATTTATTTGATGTCAATATATCGGATAATGATGGTGTGCATCATTTAGTGCATCTTGATGAAGTCGATTTAAGCCTGGATTGGTCTGAATCCATTAGAACGCTGTCACCGATAGTAGGTGAGATAACTCTAATGGGCTTGAATTTACAAGTAGAGATAAATGAAAAGTCTCAATTATTAATTCAAAACTATGTAGTAAAAGAAAATGTTGAAGACGCATTAAATACGGCGAATGCAATAAAATCAAAACAGAGTTTCGAAATTAGTGAAGCCTTTAAAGAAAATTTTAATAATATAAATTTTAAAGTTTTAAATAGCCAAATTGACTTTTCTGATGCGCGAAATAAAAATCGAAACAAAAAATTTAGTAACCTTAATTTGCATTTAATTAATAATGGTAGTTCGCATGTATTTGAGGTGAAAACTAATTTGTCGCATAAATATGGACGATATGCACATTTTATAATAGACATAGAAGGTGATTTGTTTGATTATAAAAAACTGGATGGTAAGGTTTATCTTGCGTTAGAAGATATTAATGTTGCTTCATGGTTGGATGATTACTGGAGCGAATTAAATATTGCCGCCAATGGTAATGTTAATGGGCGTGTTTGGTTGGCATGGAGAGGTGAGGAAATTATCGACATAACCAGCCGAGTAGATATAAGCAATATTGCGCTGCATTACCTTGATGAAACAGTTAAAACGTGGAGTGTTGATCAGATAGGTGCGCAAGTTAAGTGGAGTAAGAGTGACGAAGATTGGCGGCTTGATATTCGTGATTTAGTTGTAGATCGTGAAGGCATAAATTGGCTAAAGCCGGCGGCGGTAACGCTGAATGTAAAAAACAGTGAAGAGCGGGTTACGCTACAGGCTGATTTTTTGCGAATAGAAGGCTTTGTCTATTTGGCTGGAATGATAAACAGTGCGGCTGACTTAGATGTGGCATGGCTTAATTTATTAGATCAATATAAACCATCGGGGCAACTAGAAAATTTAGATGTTAAATTGCCTCTTAATGCATTGCACGATATAAAATTAAACACTCAATTTAGTCAAATAGGTTTCAATATCCCAAATGGCGAACCAACAGAAGTGAAAAACCTACAGGGAAAAATTGCTTATTTAGATATGAATACCTGGTTAATTCTTGATTCTGAAAATACAGAAGTTAAATTTGATCAACTATTTCGAAACTCTATATTCATCGAAAAACTAAAAGGTAATATAAAACTCTCGCATCAGGATAAAGTATGGAAACTGGCTAGTAATTCATTGAAACTCAATACACCGCACATCCAAACTGAATTGCGGGTTGATTTTAATATGCCGGATGAGGGAAGGGGGTTTCTTGATTTAACGACCCAATTTAAAAATGGAGAGGCGACTGCCGTTAGTCAATATTTACCTGCGGGTGTAATGGGTAAAGGTGCTGTTGCATGGATAGATCGCGCACTAAGTAGTGGTAAAATATTAAATGGTGGTTATCAGTTTTATGGCTATTTGACGGATGCGCCATTTCGAAAAAATGAAGGAATTTCATTGGCGGATTTTAATGTCAGTGGAGTTGATTTAACATATTTGAAAAACTGGCCCAGTGTAAAAAATATATCGGCAAATTTACGTTTTGTAAATGATACGATGACAATTAATGCAAAACAGGCGCGTTTATTTGATTCTAAAATTTCAGCTACAACAGTTTATATAGATAATTTTATTTCACCCACGCTAGATGTAAAAGGTAATGTAGATGTTAATTTGCAAGATATTAAAAAGTTTGTGAATGGAAGCCCTTTGAGAGCGGATGTTACCGATTATATTGATAATTTAAAATTAAAGGGTAAGGGAAAATTAAATCTAGAGTTATTTCTCCCGCTATATGGAGACTATAAAACAGAGGTTGGTGGACGACTTGTGATGGACAATGGCGGTCTTTTGCTAAGCAAAGAAAACTATGAGTTAAGCCATATAAACGGCGAAATACGCTTTGTCGGAGATACGGTGGAATCTACAAATTTGACGGCTAGAGTGTTGGATGACCCAACGAAATCTTTGTTGGATATCAACGTATCGACCAAAAATAAAGACAGGCTGAGAACTTATCACGTTAATATAAATGGCAATATTTTGGCTGGCGCATTGCTGGCGCCGTTACCTGTAGCAAAACCCTACCTTAGTGGCCGTTCTTTTTGGGATATCGCAATTGATATTAATAATGATCAAGCGGCTAAAAAAACCACGGTAAATGCTCGTTTATTTTCTGATTTGCAGGGGGTAATAACAAAATTCCCCGGTCCACTTGCAAAGTCGAAAACAGGATCTGCACCGGTAGCAGTCAATATTGATATCAATGGTGAAAAAAATGTTAACTATAAATTGCGTACACAAAACAAAGATTTTATTGAAGTTAAACAAACGCAAGATTATGTAAAAATATTTGCCGATGCGCACAGTGTAAAAGGTCGGGTTGAAATTAATGTAATGGATAATGTTGATTTACCGATGGAAATAAATCTTGAATATTTAAACCTAAGTCGTTTTTTTAATGTATCCGGTGAAAAGGTTTCAGATAGTGCTGCCCAGTTAAGTAATGAAAATAAGGCAACTGATGAAAGGAAGGCGGGTACCGTTGGTTTTCAACAAAATGTTCAGCAAACTATTTCACCCCGTAAAATACCTTCCTTTGATCTTGAAGTTAAAAAGTTGATTTGGAAACAAACAGTATATAATGACAGCCATTTAAAAATTCAAAAAAGCAGGCTTGGAGCTGTAATAGATAATTTTAAATTTATGGGTGCTGATCATATAATTACGGGTAAAGGTAGCTGGTTTACAGGTAAAGATAATGTTAGCACTACAAAACTAGACCTGAATATTAAAGTGAACGATTTAGGTAAGGTGTTTAAAGAGCTGGATATTTCTGATAGCTTGTTTTTAACCTCAGGTAATATCAACCTTCGTTGGAGCTGGCAAGATGCGCCCTATAATTTTGACTGGAAAAATTTGCACGGTGACGGGCAAATTGAATTGAAAGATGGTGTGTGGAAAGAGCTAGATGCGGGCGCGGGAAGAATACTGGGCTTTTTGAATTTTAAAACTTTACTATCGCTTGATTTTGGGTCTCAAATGGAAAAGGGTTTTAATTTTGACAAAGTTAAGGGTTCATTTACTTTTTCAAATGAAAATATATATTCTGATGACTTTAAAATAGAAAGCAAAGTGGCAACGATATTTTTGAAAGGTAAGTTAAGTGTTGCGAATAATACGATAGACCAAACTATTACGGTCAGACCGCATTTAGGCGGCACGGTGACATTAGGTACCGCGTTTGTTGCAGGGCCGGCTGCCGGCGGGCTTGTGTTTTTGTTTCAAAAAATATTTAATACAGATCGGCTTTCTGAATATCAATACACTATGAAAGGCGCAGTTGATAATCCGGAGGTAAAATTATTAGCGGTGCCGATGATCGATGAGGAAGAAGATAGTGACTTTTAGGGTTTTAGCAAATATATTTTTAGTATTCGGTTTGGGGTGTTCATTTAACGTATTCGCTCAGGATGCGGAATTTAATTTACATGCTGAAACCTGGGATACTCAGCGACACGGCGAAGGCTTATTAAAAATGCCGGTATTGACAGAAGTAGTTAAGCAATGGTCAGTTAATTCGCAACAAAAAATAGAGTTACGCTACCCGGGCGGTGAAGAAGGTGAGCTTTGGGTGGAAGAATTAAAGGATTGGTTTGTATCGCTTGGTATTCCATCAAGCGCAATACAGGCGTCAGCAGAAAGTAATGCACAGGATATAATCAATATAGTTTTAATTAAATTGGTAAAGTAAAATGGCTAAACTCGCAGCAATTCAAATGGCATCGGGCCCCAACATTCAGGCTAATTTAGATGAGGTTGCAAAGCTAATATCGCAAGCAGCATCGCAGGGTGCTGGGTTGATCGTATTGCCGGAAAATTTTTCTCAAATGCCAATGAATGATAATGAACGGGTATCCAATGCGGAAGAAATTGGGAGTGGCCGAGTGCAGGACTTTTTACGTGCGCAAGCTAAAAAAACTCAGGCATGGATTGTAGGTGGCACTATACCTATAAAAAGTGATCAGGCTAATAAAGCCTATTCCAGTAGCTTATTGTATAACAGCAACGGTGAGCAACTTGCTCGCTATGATAAAATTCATATGTTTGATGTGCAAATTGAAGCCAATAATGAAACGTACAATGAGTCTGCTTCAACAGTGGCTGGTGATAAAGTGGTGGTAGTAGATACCCCGATGGGGCGACTGGGGTTAAGTGTTTGCTATGATTTGCGTTTTCCGGAGTTATACCGAAAGATGATAGATCAGGGTATGGAGCTTTGTGCAATTCCCGCAGCGTTTACGGCTTTTACAGGGCAGTCTCACTGGGAGCCTTTAATTCGTGCACGTGCGATTGAAAACCAGTGCTATGTGATTGCATCTGCGCAAGGTGGTTATCATGTTAATAACCGGCAAACCTATGGGCATAGCATGGTGGTTAATCCCTGGGGAAATGTTTTGGGAAGTGTGGGCACGGGCACAGGTGTTGTAATTACGGATTTTGATCGAAGTGTATTAGAAACAACGCGTAATAAATTTCAGGCGCTTAATCACAGAAAATTAAATTGTCATATTGATTAGATAGTTTAATAAGCTTGTAAAAATGCGCTGTATCTAACATAACAAATTGAATAATCAGGTTAAAATTTATTTAGCCATTGTGAAATTCATGGAAATTTTAAAGTAAAGGGAACTTTGAAAATTAAAATTCCATGTCGATAAGGGTATTATGTTGAAAACAAAACGACTCATACTTATTCTGATTTTTGTTTTTTTGTCATTAACGGCTTGTACTCCACCGGTTAAAGAAATCAAAAAAGTAGAGGTAAAACCTGCACCGAAAATTGTTGTGCAGCCGATAGAGGTGAAAGCGCCAAAACCGGATGTTGATGCCCCTGTTCAGCAAGATGTTTTAATTTTATTAAGTAGTTCTGCAAAAATATATCAAAAAATAGCGGAGCATCTAATGGGTGCACTGGGTGAGCGTGCAGTACAAATTATATTGTCAGGTCTGCCCGCACAGGATCGTGCAATGATGGAGGATATTAAAGCGTCTAGCACGCAGCAAATTGTTGCAGTTGGCTTGAAGGCAGCGCTTGCGGCTAAAAATTTCGAAGATAAAAAAATTATTTATACACAAGTGATGACCCATGAAAAATTTCAAGCAGAAAATATTAAAGGAGTTAGCTCATTACCGTCACCTGAAAAACTATTTTCCGACTGGAAAAAGTTATCACCCAAACTGTCTAAAGTTGCAATTATTTCCGGAGATAATTTAGAGGGTTATTTAAAAAGAGCAAAAGTAGCGGCTAAAAAAAATGGTATAAAACTAGTTGTCGAACTGGTTAAATCGGATAAGGGTTTTATTTATAAAAGTAAAAAATTTAAACCCGATGTGGGAGGGCAGTGGATTTTGCCTGATAATCGTATTCTCAGTGGTAAAGCGCTTAAAGAAGTGATGGCGTACTCCTCGCGCCGTGGCCGGCAAATTGTGGTGTTCAGTCCAAAATTGTTATCGTTTGGTGGTTTTTTTTATGTGTCACCAAATTTAGAAATGATAGCTGCAGGCGTGTTGCAACGCCTATCTGACTCAGCAGGAAAAAAATTTATTCCAGGGATGAGTGTTTTGCCGATAATGGATCATACTATGGGGATTAATCAAAATATTGCGCGACAGTTAAACTTAACTATACCTAATGCGTATAGGAAATATATACATGCAAACTAAAACTGAGCAGAATGAAAATGCCTTAGAACAGGGCTGGAATAATGCCCAGGCTTTAAGAAGTAATTTAAAATCTGGTGTGCGCGATGATAGCGGTGTATCTTCGACGCCTGCCGTTAAAAATTTAATGCGTCGTAGTTCTTTGTTTTCACGTCGTAAAAACACCAGTTTAGTTAATCGTATTATATGGCTGTTATTAATTTGGAGTGTAGTGGTTTATGTTTTAGGTGTGGCGGGTTTGTGGTGGAGCTCCAATAAAGTTATTGAAGATAATTTTTCGCAGCAAGCTACCGATTGGGTTGCCAAGCTCGATGAGTTGGGTACGCCTTTATATGCGGCCAATGATGAGTTTTTATTTCAGTCAATAGAAGAGCAGGTGAGCCGTTTTCCAGAGGTTTCCTATTTACGATATTATGAAGCCGATAAAAATTCTATTATTGCACAGTATGTATCTGAAAAAATTCGTAACGTAAAAGTACCAGAGTTAAGTTCTGCTGTTATAGAAGAGCTACGTTTAAATATAGATACGAGTCAGCCGGTTTTTATTCAATCCGCGGATGCAAGTTTGTCGTTGTTTCAAGTAGCTGCTCCCATCGTAACGCGATCTATACGATCAGATAGTATGATGGATTTTGATCTGGAAGAAAGCTCAAGCGAAAATTATAATATTATTGGCTATTTAGAATTAGGTCTGGATTTTAGTCAGTATCAAAATAAATTAAAAGAAAATATTTTTATAGGTAGTTTGGCCGTAGCAGCATTATTTTTTATTGCGGCATTTTTTGGTCGTATATTAATTAAACGCTCATTACGTCCATTAACTAAAATGAAAAAGCCTTTGGAGCAGCTTGCAAAAGGTGAAATAGATGTGCATGTATCGGGTGAAGGTGATGAAGAAATTGTGGCCATTGCCAATGCATTAAACACGACTATTAAAGCGCTTAAAAGTCGTGATGAAGAGTTGCGAAAACTGGCTAACTACGATGCCCTAACCGGGCTGTTAAATAAACATAATTTTAATATTCAATTAAAGCAGGAAGTGCAGCGAACTATCGATGAAAACGACAGTAGTGCATTACTGTTTATCGATCTTGATCAGTTTAAGCATGTGAATGATAACCTCGGTCATGCCGCGGGTGACCGGCTATTAAAACAGGTGGCAGATTTATTAAAAAATAGAATTCGGGCGGATGATGTTATTGCTCGATTTGGCGGTGATGAATTCACCATTATTGCCAGGTCAATAAGAGAGCGCGATGCTAGAATTATTGCAGAGTCTATTTTAAAAGCTATGCAGCAATTTGTATTTGTAGAAGCAGGGCAGGCGTTTAATATTTACTGCTCGATTGGTGTGGTATTAATTGAAGGTGATGACTTTACCGCTGAAGAAGTTTTTTCACAGGCAGATATGTCGTGCTTTCATGCAAAATCAGAAGGTCGAAATCGCTATCATATGTTTGATTTGCCCGAGCAGGAAGAATTGCGTAAAAGTGCAGATATTAGTTGGTCAAAGCGTATTAGTGATGCTATTCAAAATGATTACTTTACTTTGTTTTATCAGCCCATTGTGAGTTTGCATGGCGACAAGCAAGAGCATTATGAGGTGCTGTTAAGAATGGTAACAGAGGATGAAGTGGTTCACCCTAATGCTTTTTTACCTGCGGCAGAACGTTTGGGTGTAGCAATTGATATTGATTATTGGGTGGTTCGAAATGCGCTGCGAAAATTATCAGAATTTAAAGCTGATGGTAGAGATGTTTATTTGTCGATAAATTTATCGGGAAGAATATTTGAAGCAAAGGACTTAATTGAAAAAATTCAACGCTATATTTCCCAATATAAAGTTGAAACAGATCATATTGTTTTTGAAATAACCGAACAAACCGCGGTTCGGCATATTGAAAAAGCCAGCAACACAATTAAAAAATTGTCTGCACTGGGGTGTCAGTTTGCATTGGATGATTTCGGTGTTGGCTTTAGTTCGTTTAATTATTTAAAGCGTTTGCCGGTGGATGTTTTAAAAATTGACGGTGATTTTATTATCGATATGGTAAAGGATCCAGTAGATCAGGCAATGGTACAATCGATGATACAAATTGCGAAAACATTAAACAAAAAAATTACCGCTGAATATGTGCAGGATGCGGCGACTCTGGAAATGCTAAAGGGTTTTGGTGCAGATTATGTGCAGGGTTACTATTTAGGTAAGCCGATGCGTGATACTACGCGAAAAAATTATGATGAAGCTTTGAAACATATCGACACTAATGTTTTAACTTTTTAAATGGTTATTTAATTGTATAGGAAAAATGCAGGGACGAGGCATATTTAATTTGATATGGCTCGTTTTGGCAACTAATTCAGCGTTTGCCGCCGCCACCGGCTTTAATCAAAAATTTATCCATCATCTGTGAACTTAAAATGCGTTTTAAATAACCCATAATATAAGTTGGCGCGGTGACATAATATCGCGCCTTGGGTTTTTTAACTTGCAATGCATGCATCACCTTTTTACAAACCGCATCTGGCCCAAGAGTAAAGGGCGCGGCGGGACCTTCTTTATTTAAACGCTCCAGCATTGAGTCGTATTGTGTTTTGTGGGGGCTATTTTTATAGTCGATATATTTTTTGAATGCCCTAAAGGCATTTTGTCTAAAGTCGCTGATAATCGGGCCTGGCTCAATTAAGCTGACATAAATATTTGTACCAACGAGCTCTTGGCGCAATGTATCGCTAATGCCCTCCAGTGCAAATTTACTGCTGTTGTATGCGCCTCGGTATGGCATAGCGGCAAAACCCAGTACTGAACTATTTTGAATGATTCTTCCGTAACCTTGTTTTCTCATTATGGGAAGCACTAAGTTGGTTAATTCCATGGTGCCAAATAAATTGGTTTCAAATTGCGCACGCAATGCATCACGGCTTAAGTCTTCAACGGCACCGGCAAGGCCATAAGCGCCATTATTGAATAATGCATAAAGTTCTCCACCGGTAATTTCCATTACTTTCAAAATTGTATTTTTCATGGAAACTGGGTCGTTTAAATCTAGCTGAAAACTGGTGAGCCCAAGTTCTTTAAGCTTTTCGACATCGGCTGTGTTTCTTGCTGTACTAAACACCTGGTAACCAAGGCTGTGCAAATGTTGCGCGGTATATAAGCCTATGCCGCTAGAGCATCCAGTGATTAAGATTGATTTTTTCATGGTCTAATTTAGTTATTATATAAACATAAGGTGATAACACGTACGATATTAACCAGAAAAAATCTTAAATATAATTTTTAATAGAAGCTATCGGTGAAATTCAAACAGATTTCGAATAACACTGGCTGTTTATATTATCTATTAAGCGATTAATTTAAAACAATTACTTTATCTTTTTTATAATTCCCTTTTTTTATAAACGTAAGGTCGCTGTAGTTATGGCTTGTGGTTTTTGCGACACCCATTAGTTTAAAGCTATTGCCTGTTTTTAAGCGTGCAAAAAAATAGACATATCGGGTTTTTCCGGCTGTGCCATTTTTAAATTCTTTGTTTTTTTGCTTGGTTGTTTTGTTATTTGTATCAGGGCTACCTGCAAAAACCACCCAAAACAAATTATGTTTACCTGTATTTAAATCATTGCAATAATTTTTAATTTCACCAAAATATGAGAGTTTATGTAGGCTGCCTAATATTCCATGTGATGCACTTATAGTCGCTCTGTTGCAATTCTGTACACGTCTAAAGTTTGCTGGTAAAAATAAATATTCTATATGTTTTTTCTGTGTTGCGTTTAATTGGTCGGCAATGATTATTTTTTTGCGTACAAATTTATTGTTATTGTTATTGTTATTGTTATTGTTATTGTTATTGTTATTGTTATTGTTATTGTTATTGTTATTGTTATTGTTATTGTTATTGTTATTGTCGTGATCTTTGATTGCTTGTATTATGTTTTTTTTGGTCCAGGCCATGCCGTATCTCCATTTATTTATAAGTGTTGGTGTTAGTTTTTAGGGTGGCTTTTTCAGATTAGCATTTTCAAAGTTTCACCTAATTTCTTTAGAATGAAACGGCCCTTTGGCATTCAGATGAGCATCACTGATTTTAGAAGCCAGCTAATTGTGAACCAGAAATAAGTGCTGATTTTATAGTCAATAGACTTATTTAACAAATGCCAGAGTGTAAGTATAATGCGCGCGTGATAATTATTTTGTCAAGGCTAAAACCAGATAAAGTAAGTGAAATACTAAGGTGATAAGGCGCGTTATTATTTTTGCAAATGCTCATTCTATGAATCTATCGTGCAAAGGTCTCTCTGTATTGCACGGTTGTTTTCATTGCTGATAGTCATGTTTATGTGCATATTTAGTGAATGATTCATTTGGCTAATTTCCACGCAGCCCTTATAATACCCGCCCTTTTAAAGGTTCTGTTTTCGCGACAGCCCTGTTAGTTTAACTTCTGGAAATTATTATGCGCAGTCATTACTGTGGTCAGGTTGATGAAACCCTGGTCGATCAGGAAATAGAATTATGTGGATGGGTTAACCGTCGTCGTGACCACGGGGGTGTGATCTTCGTTGACCTACGTGACCGTGAAGGTTTGGTGCAGGTGGTTTTCGACCCGGATCGGGCAGAGATATTTGCGCTGGCTGAGCGTGTGCGTAATGAGTTTGTGCTTAAAGTGACAGGCAGGGTTCGTCTACGTGATGAAGCGGTAATTAATCCAAATTTAAAATCCGGCAAAATTGAAGTGCTGGGTTTAGGGCTTGAAGTACTTAATGCGGCTGAAACCCCGCCATTTCAGTTAGACGACCAGGGCGTACATGAGGATATTCGCCTGAAATATCGCTATATCGATTTGCGCCGCAATGAAATGCAGCAGCGCATGCGCATGCGTTCACAGGTGTCCGGTTTTATTCGACGCTATTTAGAAGACAATGGTTTCTGGGATATTGAAACCCCGATGCTCACCAAAGCCACACCGGAAGGTGCGCGGGATTACTTGGTGCCCAGCCGAACCCATCAGGGTGAGTTTTTTGCATTGCCCCAGTCACCGCAAATTTTTAAGCAGTTATTAATGATGTCCGGCATGGATCGTTATTATCAAATTGTGCGTTGTTTCCGGGATGAAGATTTACGCGCCGATCGCCAGCCTGAGTTTACCCAGGTGGATATTGAAACCGCGTTTATGGATGAAGATAAGGTGATGGAAATCACTGAAAATCTGATTCGTGATCTATTTGCCCATGTACTTGAAGTGGCGTTACCCAAACCATTCCCGCGCATGACTCATGCGGAGGCCATACAGCGCTTTGGCTCTGACAAACCGGATTTACGCATCGATATGGAATTGGTCGACATCGGTGATTTGATGGAAGACGTTGAGTTTAAGGTTTTCTCCGGCCCGGCCAAAGATCCCAAAGGTCGACTTACCGTATTGCGCGTGCCCGAAGGCGCGAAGCTCAGCCGCAAGGAAATTGATGGCTACACCGAATTTGTCGGGCGCTATGGCGCGAAAGGCCTGGCGTGGATTAAAGTTAACGATGTGGCAGCGGGCCGTGAAGGACTGCAATCACCGATTGTTAAATTCCTGCCGGATGAAGCGCTCGATGAAATTATCAAGCGCAGCGGCACCCAAACTGGCGATCTGCTTTTCTTTGGTGCGGGTGATGCAACCATGGTGAGTGAATCCATGGGGGCACTACGGGTGCAGCTGGGGCATGATTTAAATCTGGTTTCCCGTGAGTGGAAACCCTTATGGGTGGTTGATTTCCCCATGTTTGAATGGAGCGAACGTGATGAGCGCTGGAATGCCCTGCACCATCCCTTTACCGCACCCTCGGGTAGCGTAGAAGAACTACAGGCTAATCCGGGTGAATGCTTATCCCGTGCCTACGATATGGTACTCAACGGTTGCGAACTGGGTGGCGGTTCAGTGCGTATCCATGATGCCACGATGCAGAAAAAGGTATTCGAAATACTCGGCATCAGCGATGAAGAAGCCAATGAAAAATTTGGGTTCTTGTTAGAAGCGCTGAAATACGGCTGTCCTCCACATGCGGGTTTGGCATTTGGTTTAGATCGTATGGTAATGTTAATGACCGGCGCGGGTTCAATTCGTGATGTAATGGCCTTCCCGAAAACCCAGACGGCGGCGTGTTTGTTAACCGATGCGCCTTCGGGAGTGTCGGTGGCGCAGTTGAAGGAGTTGAATATTAAGTTGCGTAAGCCGGCGGGTGATAGTTAAAGGTTAAGCGTTAAATTTTGGGGGCGGGATATATCTTCTTCCCGTTCACATTGGCTCTCTGCTTCACTAATATTAATGTCCCCACAACGAGATAGTTGATTTACTCGCCTCAGCCTTTATAGTTCATTAATCAAAAAACAGAGAGTTCGTCAAATGTCCGCAGCCGCAATTCAGCCTTATGCTTTACTTGATGATGATGAATGCAATCAACGCATTTTGGCAGCTAAAGAAAAACTCGGTGATCGGTTGGTAATTTTAGGTCACCACTACCAACGTGATGAAGTATTTCAGCATTCAGATTTCACCGGTGACTCGTTAAAACTCTCCCGTGCAGCGGCTGAATCAAAAGCCGAGTACATCGTATTTTGCGGTGTGCATTTTATGGCAGAAGTGGCGGATATTTTATCACGCCCTGATCAAATTTCGATTATCCCCGATATGGCCGCCGGTTGCTCAATGGCCGATATGGCAAATTTAGCCAAAGTAGAAAAAGCCTGGCGTGAACTCGCTAGCGTGATTGAGCCGGATGAATGTGTCACGCCGGTAACCTACATTAACTCCGCTGCGGATTTAAAAGCATTTTGTGGCAGCCACGGCGGCATAGTTTGCACCTCTACCAATGCACGAAATGTATTGGAGTGGTCATTCACCCAACGTGAAAAAATTCTATTTTTCCCCGATCAACATTTAGGACGTAACACCGGCGCGACGATGGGGCTGCCCATGGATGAAATGGTGGTGTGGGATTTTGATAAAGACATGGGCGGCTTAACGGTTGAGCAAATCAAAAAAGCCAAAATGATTTTATGGAAGGGCTTTTGTTCGGTGCATCAAATGTTTACCCCTGAGCAAATTGATAATTTCAAAGAACAATATCCCGAAACGAAGATTATTTCTCATCCGGAAAGCTCTTTTGAGGTGTGTCAGAAATCCGATTATGTGGGTTCCACCGAATACATTATTAACACTATTCGTGATGCCGAGCCCAATACCCGCTGGTTGGTGGCCACCGAGTTAAATTTGGTAAACCGTTTAAAAAATCAGTTTGCGGCAGAGAATAAAAGCGTACATTTTATGTCACCGACAGTGTGCATGTGCTCAACCATGTTTCGTATTGATCCACAGCATTTGGCCTGGACACTGGAAAACCTGGTGGAGGGTAATGTGGTTAATCAAATCAGCGTGCCTGCCGATGTGGCTGAAAATGCCAAGCTGGCGTTGGATCGAATGCTTGAGGTTTCGCCTTAAGGTTTTTACTTTCATTGATGGCTAAACAATCATTAAAAGATTTTGAGTTTTTATTTAGTTTATCGGGTATGTTTTTCTTAAAAAAGTTTGAGTAGATTGTGCCAGTGACAAAAAACGGTAAAAAACCCCACGCTCCATAAATACAGTGAGCCGTTATTGACGTTTATGGTGTCGGGTAAATCATCCGTTATACTGCTAATAACTCGAAAATTAAGCGCTGTTTTCAAACCTGCACCCCTGACACTAACCCGCATTGTTATTTGATGGCTATGTTTCTATCTTAATATTAAATCCCACTTTTTCTACGAGAGTAGCCTTTAATATTGTTGATTTTACCTATTAACCAAACAATCACTAAAATGCTTTAAAGTTTTGTTTTTTTTAGGTATTTTATACACACATGAAAGAAGCAGTCATACTCGTACACGGCCTTTGGATGAACGGAGCAGAAATGTTTCGCTTGCGCCAGCGCCTGACTGAAGCTAATTTCGAATGTCATCAGTTTCGCTATCCTTCGCTAAAATCCACCCCCGAGGAAAACGCCGAGCGCCTGCATAAATTTGCCCATTCCATCGATGCACCGGTGGTGCACTTTGTTTGCCATTCTCTTGGCGGGCTGGTAATGCTGCATCTATTTGATAAACATATTGTCGAAAAAAAGGGCCGGGTGGTTTTCTTGGGCGTGCCGGTTAATGGCAGTCAGGTAGCACGACGGCTATCGAGTACATCATTAACCCGGTGGTTGATGGGCAAGAGTACTCATCACGGATTATTGGGTGATCGGCCCGTGTGGAAAAAATGGCGCGATTTAGGGGTGTTGTCCGGTGGTTTCCCATTAGGCATGGGCATGCTGGTGGGCGGTCCGCAATTTCCCCACGATGGAACTATTTCCGTCGAAGAAACGTATTTGGGCGGCGCGACTGATTACATTACTTTGCCTGTGAGTCATTTTGCCATGCTGTTTTCAGAAGGAGTGGCGATACAGGTGGTGACGTTTTTACGCGCCGGTAAGTTTGGTGACGAAGCGACCAATTTGCTGTTTGATGCGGCGGGTTAGTTTTTTGTGTTTATGGACGCAGTATATTCTTATGCTATTACAACGCTCAATGTTAATATGATTTTGATAATGATTGTGTTCACTCAAAATATGATGCTGAAGCAGTGCGAATGGATAAAGTGGTGAGCGTTCGAATTCTCGGCATTGACCCGGGTTCGCGCCAAACTGGCTATGGTATTATCGATGCAGGTAAAAATAATTCAGTGCATGTGGATAGCGGCTGCATTTATGTAAAAGGCAAAACATTTCCCGATCGACTGGGCTATATTTTTCAGCAGTTAGGTGAGATTATTGCCGAATATCAACCCGTCGAACTCTCCATTGAAAAAGTGTTTGTTAATAAAAACGTCGATTCGGCGATGAAGCTGGGGCAGGCCAGAGCAGCGGCGATTTGTGCGGCGGTAAGTGCGGGTTTAAGTGTTTCGGAGTACACCCCCAAAGCGGTAAAAAGTGCAGTGGTGGGCACCGGCAATGCGAGTAAAGAACAAGTGCAGCATATGATGTCGGCATTATTAAAGCTGGAAAAAGGTTTGCAGGCTGATCAGGCCGATGCATTGGGGATTGCCTTGTGTCATGCGCATAATCGAGGCTTGGAAGGAAAAGTGGCTTTGCCAACCCGGCGTCGATCATCCGGGCGCTGGATGGCTTTACCGAAATAGAGATAAATAAAAAAGAAAAAGACAATGCGAACCGCTGCAAATAAAAACTAAATGTACCGGAGGCGAGACTTTAGTCTCGCTTATAACAGGGCTAAAGCCCTGTCTTCGATCCCTTGCGAGTTTCGCCTACTTTCTAAAAACGAAAAAATAAACACTAAAGTAAAAGTTAAAAAATATGATCGGCAGAATTCACGGCAAAATAATCGAAAAACAACCCCCGCAATTATTAGTGGATGTGCAGGGCGTGGGCTATGAAATTGCTTCCCCTATGTCGACCTTTTATCAGTTACCTAATTTAGGCGAGGCGGTGACGCTGCATACCCACATGGTGGTGCGCGAAGATGCACAATTGTTGTACGGTTTTGCATCCATGAATGAGCGGGGGTTGTTTCGTACCTTAATCAAAATTAATGGTGTGGGCCCCAAGCTGGCCTTAACCATTTTGTCCGGCATGAATGCCAATGAATTTATTTTGTGTGTGCAGGATAACGATGCCGCCGCGTTAGTACGCCTGCCCGGCGTAGGTAAAAAAACCGCCGAGCGTTTAATTATTGAATTGCGGGATAAGCTAAAAGATCAGGATGTGGGTATCAGCAACAGTGCCAACCAGGTTTCTACAACACCATCAAACTCACCCGTGGCGGATGCGGTGAGTGCATTAGTGGCACTGGGTTATAAAGCCCCGGAAGCGAGTAAGATGGTGCGCGCGGTGGATACCGATGAATTACAGACCGAAGAGATCATTCGACTGAGCTTACAGTCGGCGGCGAAAAAATAATATGAATGATCGAATTATTACAGCTGAGTTGAGTGGCGACGAGGGTTACGGTGAAGAGGGTATTGACCACGCCATTCGGCCCAAATTACTCAAAGATTATTCTGGTCAGCCCGCGGCATCGGAGCAGCTGGATATTTTTATTCCGGCGGCGCGTAACCGGGGAGAGGCCCTAGATCACCTGTTGATTTTTGGCCCACCGGGTTTAGGTAAAACCACACTGGCGCATATTGTGGCTAATGAAATGGGGGTGAATTTACGTCAGACCTCCGGCCCAGTGCTGGAAAAACCCGGTGATCTGGCGGCGCTACTGACCAACCTCGAACCCCACGATGTATTATTTATCGATGAAATTCATCGCCTCAGCCCGGTGGTGGAGGAGGTGCTGTATCCGGCAATGGAAGACTATCAGCTGGATATTATGATTGGCGAAGGCCCCGCAGCACGCTCTATAAAATTAGATTTACCGCCGTTTACCTTAGTGGGTGCCACCACCCGTGCCGGTTCGTTGACCTCGCCATTGCGTGACCGTTTCGGCATTGTGCTGCGTCTCGAATTTTATAATATGGGCGATTTAAGCAGCATCGTGAAACGCTCGGCACAAATTATGGGAGTGGCGCTTGATGAAGAGGGCGCCCTGGAAATTGCCCGTCGTGCCCGTGGTACACCGCGTATTGCAAATCGTTTATTACGCCGGGTGCGGGATTATGCCGAGGTGAAAGCCGATGGTAAAATTGATAGCACCGTGGCAGCAAAGGCATTAGATATGTTGAAAGTCGATTCCTACGGATTTGATAATATGGACCGCAACCTACTCACCACCATTATCGATAAATTCAGCGGTGGCCCGGTGGGGGTAGAAAATCTGGCGGCAGCCATCGGCGAAGAGCGCGATACAATAGAAGATGTGATTGAACCTTACTTAATTCAACAGGGGTTTTTAATGCGCACCCCGCGTGGGCGGATAGCAACCCCTAATGCGTATCGCCATCTGGGGCTTACACCACCCGAAAATTCCAATACAGACGAATTATTTATAAATGAAAATAAATAAAAATCAGGGTGACCTTCAGCTCGCGCAGGACTAAGGGTAAAAGCTAAAAATATAAAAGGTCGTAATTAATCCCTTTTTTCATTGCGGCCACGTTTATATAAAATAGCCACATACATCACAACACAAAAAGACAAAATTATTAAAATGATTCAAGCAAAAATAAGCGATGCTTTAAATGAACTTTAAGTGGCCGGTACGCGTCTATTACGAGGATACGGATTTCGGTGGCGTGGTTTATTACGCCAATTATTTAAAATTTATGGAACGGGCACGCACAGAATTTCTGCGGTTTCACGGATTTGAGCAGGATGCGTTAATTGATAAACAAAATATTATTTTTGTGGTGCGCTCGGTACAATGTGATTATAAAAGCCCGGCACGGTTCAACGATGAGTTAAGCGTAACCGCAAAAATAATCGAGCTTAAAAAAGCCAGTATGTTATTTGAACAAAAAATAGTAAATATTAATCATCCAAATAAAATTCTCTGTCAGGGACAAATTCGCATTGCCTGTTTGCATGCCGATAGTTTTAAACCCTGCGCCATTCCCAATTTAATAACGGAGGTCGCCAGTGTCGACTGATTTATCGTTAATTACACTGATTGTTGAAGCCAGTTTGCTGGTGAAATCTGTAATGTTTTTGTTACTGAGTGCATCGGTGCTTTCCTGGTTTGTGATTTTTCAAAAAAAGAAATTACTGCAACATGTAACGAAAGAGGCCAATCGCTTTGAAGATGAATTTTGGTCGGGGGGTGATTTAAGTGAATTGTACACCTCACTCACCCGCAGACGAATCGAGCGCGAAGGCATGGAAAAAGTTTTTGAAACCGGCTTTGCCGAATTTGCCCGTGCCTATAAAACCACCCATGACCCCGCATTTATGATGGCCAGTATTCAGCGCAGCATGAAAGTGGTGTTGTCTCGCGAAGAAGAAAAACTCGAGTCAAATTTATCTCTGCTCGCCACCATTGGCTCGATCAGTCCTTATGTGGGATTGTTCGGCACCGTATGGGGCATTATGAATTCATTTACGGCTTTGGGTGCCGTGCAAAACGCCTCGTTAAATATGGTCGCACCCGGCATTGCCGAAGCTTTAATCGCAACCGCGATGGGTTTGTTCGCGGCGATTCCGGCGGTGGTGGCCTACAATCGATACTCCGAGCAAGTGGACCGTTTAGTCAGTCGTTATGAAAACTTTATGGAAGAGTTCACAACTGTATTGCAACGCCAGTCGCAGAAAAAAGTAAAACCGGTTCAAGCATCATCGGCGGCAGCAGAAAAAGCTGCGGAGGTTCAATAGCGATGGGGTCGAAAAAAAGACGCCCGGTTGCTGAAATAAACGTGGTGCCTTACATTGATGTGATGTTAGTACTATTGGTGATTTTTATGATTACCGCACCGATTGTGCAACAGGGTGTGGAAATTGATTTGCCGCAGGCCGCAGCAAAAAGTATGTCACCGGATGAAGCCGAACCGGTAGTGGTGTCCGTCGACAGAAAAGGTGATTTTTATTTAGATATTGGCGATGAGCCGGACAAGCCGATTGACGCGCAGTTAATGGTGAACCGAGTGGCGGCCGTGCGACAACTAAAGCCAAATATTGCGGTGCTAGTGCGAGGTGATAGAAATGTTGGTTACGGCAAGGTGATTGATGCAATGGTTTTATTGCAACGCGCCGGTGTTGAAAAAGTCGGACTGATGACCGATTCGCCGGACAATTAATATGCAAAACAGTATGTTGTCGCAAATCAAAAAACATCCGTTGTTGTTTGCTTTATCAATCGGCGTGCATGTGTTGTTAGTTGTGGTTCTGATTTTTAATATGGATAGCAGTGTCGCGCCAAAAATGCCGGCGGTGGAAAAAATTGATACGATGAAAGCGGTGATTATTGACGCGAGTGTAGTCGAAAGAGAAAAACAAAAATTAATTCGGGCTGAACAAAACAAGAAAAATAAACAAGTTGCAAAGAAGAAACAACTCGATCGCGAGGCTAAAAAAGCTCGTGATAAACGTAAAAAAGAAGAGCAGCGTTTAGCTAAATTAAAGCGCGATGAAAAAAAGCGTAAGCAGGCACTAGCGGAAAAAGAAAAAGCTGAAAAACAAAAGAAAAAACAGGAATTAGCTAAACTGGAAAAACAGCAGCAAAAGTTAAAACATCAACAAAAAGAGCTGGAGCAAAAGCGACGCGATGAACAGCAAAAGCTGGCAGCCATTGAAAATAAACGTAAAGCCGAAGAAGCCGCAGAACTCAAGAAAAAGCAGGCAGCTGAAGCTGAAGTGAGACGCAAAGCGCAGGAAGCAGAAATGCGTCAACAAATGCTGGAAGAGGAAAAGCGCTTAGCCAAACAGAGTAAAGAAAATCAGAAACTACTGGCGCAGTATATTTATCAAATACAACGTAAAGTGGCGATGAACTGGAATGCGCCGGCAAGCATGACGGCGGGCTGGTCATGTGAAATAATGGTTGAGCAAAATCGTTTTGGTGAAGTGCAAAAGGTGTTCACTAAACAATGCTCCGGCAGTGAGGCTTTTAAAAGCACGGTAGAGCGTGCGGTAAAAAAAGCCTCGCCTTTGCCGGAGGCACCGAATAATGACGTGTTTGAGAAAAAGTTAAATTTTATTTTCAAGCCTGATGTATAAATAATGTATTGAGTAAATGATTTATGTTGCAAATGAGTGTTAAAAAAATATTGTCGATAGTTTTGTTGTTGGCTTTTTTTCTGTCAACAGCGCAAGCTGCGTTGCGAGTTGAAATCACTAAAGGTGTAGATGGTGCAGTGCCTATTGCAGTAGTGCCATTTGAATTAACCGGCAATGCGGTAAATACCGCTAATGTGTCTGATATTGTGGCATTGGATTTACAACGCAGCGGAAAGTTTTTGCCGATTGAAAAAAACAAATTAATCGCCACCCCAAAAGACTTAGAAGAAGTTAATTATAAATTATGGCGTATTGCCGGCATCGACCACTTAGTGATTGGCAAGCTTAAAGTGATAAAACCCAATCAATATGAAGTGAGTTTTAGATTAATAGATGTGTTTAAAGGTGCGCAGGTTTTGGGCTATCAGTTTGCAGCAAATGACAGTAGTTTGCGCGGTATTAGCCACCACATCAGTGATTTGATTTATGAAAAAATTACCGGCCAGAAAGGTGCGTTTGATACCAAAGTGGCTTATGTTACCGTCGAGCGCAAACAGGGTGTGCAGCCTTCGTATAAATTGCAGGTGGCGGACACCGACGGCTATAACCCACAAACTGTTTTAAATTCAACGCAACCGATTATGTCGCCATCCTGGTCACCAGATGGTAACAGGTTAGCCTATGTGAGTTTTGAAAAACGTAAACCCGAAATTTATATACAAAACTTATATAGCCAGCAGCGCGATAAAGTAACTTCATTTAAAGGCATTAATGGTGCGCCGGTGTGGTCGCCGGACGGTAAAAAAATAGCGCTGACTTTATCGAAAAAAGGTAACCCCGATATTTATATTTTAACTCTGGCAACAAAAAAATTAAAACAAATTACCAAACATTGGGGTATAGATACGGAGCCATCGTGGACACCGGATGGCAGTGAACTGGTATTCACTTCTAGCCGTACCGGCAAGCCGCAAATTTATCGTGTATCTGCCAGTGGTGGTTCAGCAAAGCGGGTAACGTTTGAAGGGCGTTATAATGCGAGCCCAGAAATTTCTAAAGATGGTAAAACGCTGATTTTTATACAGGGTGAAGGCAATGTTTTTAAAGTTGCCAGCATGGATTTACAAACCGGTTATGTGCAAGCTTTAACCGATGGGCCATTAGATGAGTCGCCCAGCTTTTCACCCAATGGCAGCATGATTTTATATGCATCAACCGATAAATTTAAAGGTGTGCTGGCAGCGGTTTCTACTGATGGTCGATTTAAACAAAAGTTAGTGCTGTCGGAAGGTGATGTGCGAGAGCCGACCTGGGGGCCATTTCGAAAATAGTTTAATCAATGTTTATTAGAAGAAAGGTTTAAAAATTTAAATTTAATAGAGGGTAAATAATGAAATTAATAAAGCTAGTTTCAGCATTAATGCTGGCAGGATTATTGGCCGCGTGTTCACCGGAAAATGTAAAGGACGGTGACGATGCAGCTGCGGACAACAACCAACAAAGCCAAAACACAGATGGCGCGCAAACCGGCGGTATTAATGGTGACGGCACAGCCGGTGGCACCGCATTAGGTGGCGCTACGGTTTCTTATGAAAAGTCTGCCATTAATGATGTGAATAATGTGCTGGCTGAAAAAGTTATCTATTTTGATTTTGATAGTGATCAAATCAGTGCCGAGTATCAAGAGCTGATTGCTCATCACGGTAAATATCTAGCGGCAAACCCGGACATGAGTGTGCGCCTGGAAGGTCATGCGGATGAGCGTGGTAGCCGTGAATATAATGTGGCACTGGCACATCGTCGTGCACAATCGGTGCGCCGTCTGGTGTTGTTTGAAGGTGTGAATGCCGAGCAGGTGACTATTATCAGCTATGGTGAAGAGAAGCCGGTGGCGTTGGGGCACGATGATGAAGCCTGGCGTTTGAATAGACGAGTAGAACTCGTTTACGAAGCGCGTTAAAATAGCGCCTATTATTGAAAAGTGATCGCGAGCAGAGGTGTTTTTGATTGCGTTTCAATGTTAGTGAGTTAGGCCCGCATTTAAATGGTCAGGTAATTGAAAGTTTTATGGCTGTCTTTAGGGCGCCTCTTAGAAATATAGAGGGAGTTTTTATATTAGCGGCTGATCCAATGTCATTGCTGTTAATATAGTGTGTGGCGGGGAGATTTAAAACCATTCAGGTTAATGCTGTTTTTATGGCACCTAAAGCCTGAAGTTGTTTAAATTCTTCTCAGTCTCCCTTTGTACCAAGGGAGTGGCGCACCTTCATCATTCGGTTTTTATCAACAGGCGAAATTATGTCATCAAGTATTATGCAGTTCTTCGTTAAATTCTTAACGCTTTCTTTATTATTTATTTTATTCAGCACAACCGTTGCTGCTGAAAGCGGCTTGAGTGTTGAGCAGCGTTTAGGGCGTCTGGAAAATCTGTTAAAAAATCAGGTGTTAATTGAACAAACGCAACGCATGGAGCAAATTCAGCAGGAGCTGACCGATTTGCGAGAACTGGTCGAGCGGCAGGAACATCAGCTGGGGTTGATAAAACAGCGTCAGCGTAACTTATACCAAGATATTGATCGGCGCTTAAATGACTTAGAAATACAGGGCGGTAAGCCTGCGTCAAGTGCAGGCTCAGGAGTAACGGCAGCCGGTGCGGCGAGTGCATCTTCCGGTATCTCTTCTCCCGTACCGCCACCGGGTGTTGCTGTAAATTCAACTTCTGGTACAACTCCGACAATAGTGCCCGCTCCCGTTGCGGGGGATAAAAACGGCAAGCCAGCTTATTCGCAGGCGTTTAATACGCTGAAAGAAGGTAAGTATCAGCAGGCGATTACGGCGTTTAATAATTTCCAGCAAACCTATCCCGACAGTATTTATGGTGCCAATGCACAATATTGGTTAGGTGAGGCTTACTCGGTTACCCGTGATTACAAAACTGCTTTAGCGGAGTTTCAAAAAGTTGTGGGGCAATATCCGCAAAGTAATAAAGTGGAGGGTGCGATGCTGAAAATTGGCTACACCTATTACGAGATGCGTGACTGGGCATCGGCCAAAACCTCGTTGGACGCGGTGATTGCCAAATTTCCCGGCACTACGGTTAGCCGCAAAGCCAAAGAACGTTTACAGCGCATGAAGCGTGAAGGCCATTAAACCTGTTGCTATAAAGGTTAATTGTGATGGTGCCGAATATTCAATCAAGCTCGATTAATGAGATAGATGCAGAGTCGCGTCTGCGAATCACCGAAATATTTTATTCGCTACAGGGAGAGTCATCGTTTGTCGGGTTACCCACAGTCTTTATCCGCCTCACTGGTTGTCCGTTGCGCTGCGGCTATTGTGACACCGCCTATGCGTTTAGCGGCGGTGAGTGGATGGCGGTGGGCGATATCGTTAAGCAAATTCAACAATATAATGCGACTAGCGTATGCGTAACCGGCGGTGAGCCACTTGCGCAGCGTAGCTGTGGTGATTTGCTGGTGCGGTTATGCGATGCTGGTTACAACGTCTCGATTGAAACTTCCGGTTCCATTGATATTTCTGCGGTTGACTCCCGAGTGCACCGTATTATGGATATTAAAACCCCCGGCTCCGGCGAGCAATCAAAAAATAAATACGACAATATTCAATATTTAACCCAGCAAGATGAAGTGAAATTTGTGCTGTGCAGCCGTGAAGATTACGACTGGGCGAAGGATATTGTTCAGCAATATTCGTTACTGGATAAGTCACCGGTCCTATTTTCGCCCGTACATGAAGGCATTACCCCGGTCGAATTGGCTGACTGGATTATTGCCGACCAGTTGAATGTGCGCTTTCAATTTCAATTGCATAAGTTTTTGTGGGCTGATGAGCCAGGGCGGTGAGCTAGGTGGCGACCAGAGCGGTCAGTTGTCTATAAAGGCGAGTCGCCGGCCGAGTCGTCAACACGGGTAAAGATAAATCAAAGAAATAAAGTATGAATAAGAAAACTAAAAAAGCTGTACTGTTAGTTTCCGGAGGGCTGGACTCTGCCACTGTACTCGCTATGGCAAAAGCCGATGGCTATGAGTGCTATGCGCTGAGTTTTGACTACGGCCAAAAACATTCGGCTGAACTGGATGCGGCTAAAAGAGTTGCCGCTGCATATGGGGTGGTGGAGCACCAAACACTGCATTTAGATTTAAATCAGTTTGGCGGCTCAGCGCTCACCGATGACAGTATTGCTGTGCCGATGGCGAAAGATGGCGATAGCGACGGTATCCCTGTTACCTATGTGCCTGCTAGAAACACCATCTTTTTATCAATGGCACTGGCCTGGGCTGAAGTGTTACGGGCCGACGATATTTTTATCGGCGTAAATGCAGTGGATTATTCCGGTTACCCCGATTGCCGGCCTGAATTTATTAAGGCCTATGAAGTAATGGCGAATCTGGCGACCAAGGTGGGTGTAGAAGGTCAGCATTTACATATTCATACGCCTTTGATTAATATGAGTAAAGCGCAGATTATACAAGCCGGCATGGCGTTGGGCGTCGATTATTCACTAACGGTTTCCTGCTATGCCGCCGATGCACAGGGTAGAGCCTGCGGCGAATGTGATTCTTGCAGACTGAGGCGGGCAGGCTTTGAAGATGCTGATGTTGCTGATCCGACCCCGTATAAATAAAGCTAAAATTAATGCGAATTTTATCTTGTAATATCAGGTGATTAAGGTAACATACGCGCCTTCCTGAAGAGGCATTTCAATTCAGGATCGCAATCTTAAGTAAGTAGGTTGTTGAACGTAAAATATGGGCCGTTAGCTCAGTTGGTAGAGCAGTGGACTTTTAATCCATTGGTCCCGCGTTCGAGTCGCGGACGGCCCACCATATAAAGTAAAAAGGCTTAGCCGAGATGCTAGGCCTTTTTTATGTCTTTGACTTAATCAAAAAATAATCAACACCGTTGTTTAACGCCAGGCGAACGTTAGCAGCGCTTTAAATTTTTTTCGGTAAGTAAATATGGAATGTAGTGCCTGAGCCCACATCAGAGTCGCACTTTATATAGCCATGGGAGCGTTTAACAAAAGCATAAACCATGGCCAATCCCAGGCCGGTGCCTTTGCCCTGATCCTTGGTGGTGTAAAAGGGTTCAAAAATACGGTCTTTTAAATTGTCAGCTATGCCTTCGCCCGTGTCGGTGATAGAAAAGTCTATATAGTCGCCAGGGTGTAAGCCCGTAATATGCGAGCAATAGTCCTGGTCTAAATGTATATTATGGGTTTGAATGGTAAGTCTGCCGTGATGAGTCATGCTATCACGTGCATTAAGGCACAGGTTTACCAGGGCGTCTTCAAAGTCACCTTTATCAATTTCCGTTATCCACAGATCTTCAGAGAGTAAATACTGTACCTCGATACTCGGTGTTAATGAGCGTGTGATTATTTCAGCCATATTACGAATAACCTGGTTAATAATAACGTCAGATACCTGCCCTGCCTCCTGGCGAGAAAAAGTGAGTAATTGTCGGGTAAGTTTAGCGGCGCGCAAGCCGGCTTTTTCTATTGTCTTAATGCGTTTAAGTGATTTGTTATCAAGTTTTGTATACTCTTCCAGTAATTCAATATTGCCTAAAATGATTCCAAGAAGGTTGTTAAAATCGTGTGCTATGCCGCCAGTGAGTTGGCCAATTGCATCCATTTTTTGAGAACGACGTTGGACCTCTTCTGCAAGCTTTCGCCGTGCCATTTCTTCGGAAATAGCAGATGACATAAGGTTAAATGCGGTTGCAAGTTTTCCTATTTCATCTTGCGTAGAAATTTTTATTGTAGATTCATATTTTCCCTCGCTAATTGCTAGCGCCTGTTTTTCTAAAGTTTCCAGGGGGGAGGAAATTGATCTAGCGATTTTTGTCCCAAAGATAATGCCCAGAATAATGATAAAAATACTGATAAAAATGGAGGTGATTGCAATATTGTTACGTTTGTCAGACATGTGATTAACGGAAAGATTAGCCGACTCAATTGCATTAGAAATAATGCTATTACCAAGAGTTTTCATTTTCGGCAAAATTTCTATTACTAGTTGATTGCTTAAATCAACCCATTGAAACATGGCTTTTTTGTAGGCTTGAGAGGCGAGGTTAAAATTATCTAAAGTGTGTAATTCAAATTTCTGATCTGACATTTGTTTGAGACGATCCCATTCGCTTGTCATAAATTGATAATCATTTTTGAATGCATCAAATACAAGCGGGTCTGGGTTCAATCGATATTTTTTTTCATGTAGTCTGGTGACATAAGTATATTGCCAGATATTAGATCCATTATTTATTTTTGCAATGGTCTTCTGGGAAAGCTCCTGTTTAATTTCGAGTCTTTTTGACTCTACATATTCCTGTATTCTAAGAGTAATGTACTCGCCTTTAGATTCCAGGATGTTTGCCTGAAAATTCAATTCAGTTAACAGTGATACGCCTTTTGTATAATGCTGTTTATATTTATTTATTAATTGTTGTGTAGCTTGTGAACTTTGTTGAGAAAAATGTCCGTCTTTAGTGTTGTCGAATTTATTCAGTATTTGATATATTTTCTCGACATATTTGATAGCGTCCTCATAAGCTTTATTGGCTACGGTGAAGTTATTGACAGAGCCATTTGCATTTAGTCGGTAATTTTGTTCTTCCAGTATCAGCTTATTAGTGTAGCGCTCAATTTCAGTGGAATAGATTAATTTATTTAATTCTGTGCGGATGGTATTTAATCCGCTATTTGATACTAGTGATAAAGCCAGTGCAACCAGAACACTTAAAAATACTAGAAGATAGGTTTTGCTTTTAATGGATGTGTTATTGAATATGCTAATGCTTGTCACTTTGTTTCGGAGCCTACAAAATACTACTAGTGCAGTAAATAAAATTAATATGTAAAAAGGTGATGTTGATATTAAATTTTCATGTGCGAGTATAGGTTATTTAAAGCTAAATGTATTGGTATTGACGCAACCCAATAGTTTTCTTTTTTAACGAATAAAGAAAACGCTGAAATAATTAAAATGTATGTATTCTTGAGCGATTGTGGGAATTAGTTGGAATGTTTTAATTTTTTAAAGTGAGCATTCAATTTATTTCACATTAAATGGTTTTGTGTAATTCATTAGTTTATAGAATTAGGTGCTGCTCATTTAGATACGTGAACGAAATTATTTTTATTTGCATTATTGCATATAAAATTGTATCGAAAATTAATTAAGAGCTTAGAAGTTATAGAGAATGTATTACGGCAGGCAGATAAAGGTAGCTATCGTCTTTTGTTGTAGTGTTAGGGGTAAGCGATAGGTTTATTTAAGGCATAAAAAAACCCGCCATAAAGAGGCGGGTTTTTTTAGTGTGTTCAGTAAAATTACTTGCGCACACCAGGGCCGTTCATAGTCAGGCCGTTGCTCATATAAGTATGGAAATACTCAAGTGAACGATACTCTTCGCTTTGCGCTTTAAAAGGCTTAGCTCGTACCTGCTTGTTACAGCCGCCGTAACGACGATGCATTGTGCCCATACCGTCTCCAGAGGAGCTCTTTAGAGACCACTTGTTACGATATACAGGGAAATGTGAACTATGACCCAGAGCTGGGCTCAGGATATCTGCACGAATTTTGTTACCCGCATTGTAGTAATGGCAATCTGCACATGACATATTTAGCTGGCCGCGTTTTGCATAGAAGTGCTTTTTGCCGCGCTCATACCATGCTATAGATTCAGGTGTATCGATAACTTTTACATTACCTTTATGGCCACGTGATTTGTAAGCGATGTAAGCTGACAGATGTGCCATTTTACCTTTCTTCCATTTCAGTGGCTTTTCACCATTTAATTTGCGACATTCATTAATGGCTAACTCAAGTGTAATAACTTCGCCGCGTTTCTTGCTGAAAAACGGATAGTTTTGTTTGATGCCTTTTTTAGCCTTTGTAAAACAGCTAGAGTAGGTTTTACCATTTTTGAATGGAGTATTGAAAAGGTCTTCACCTTTATCAACATAGATTTCGTAAGGAGGAAATTCTTCGAATGCTTCCCACTGTTCGCGAGATGCTTTATCGATAGAATAAACACCGTTGGTGAAATCTTGTAATGGAACAGATGGAAATTTTTCAGTAAAGTATTTTCTGAAATCTTTCAGATCCTGATCTGGGTTTGCAGCTATACCAGCAAGAGGGGCAATTAGCATGCAAAGCGCAGATACAATAACTGCAACTTTTTTCATAATTTTTACCTTATGGTTATGTTCTGAGGTTTTGATTCGTTATTAGCCTACTTGATTTTAGCTTCTACTGAATCGCTAGCGCCTTTATTGTCCACCCAGCTCATTTTTAAAGTGTCGCCCGCTTTAGCGCCACTGAATTTAAATGAAAGGTATGGGTTTTTAGAGATAGCCGTACCCCAGTCAGCACTCAATACTGTGTTGCCATTGTGGCTGCACGTAACTTCTTGAATGAAATGAGCAGGAAACTTTTTACCTGTTTTTTTGTTTTTGCGCATACCGGTTTCCATAGGGTGACTAATCAGTGCTTTAACTGTAGTGGTGCCACTTTTAACCTTAGCGCGTACTTTAATTGATTTTGCCATTATTTTATTCCTCTAAGAGTCCCGTTAGGGATTAGCCGCCGCAGCCGCCGATTGTTACTTTAACTTCTTTCTTTGCGCTGTATAGCTTGCCGTTGGCTTTCACAACAACAACCAGGTCAGATGTTTTACTCATTTTTACACGAGTTGAAACAAAGCCTTCAGCGCTTTTGCCCATTTTAAATGAGGCAGTTAAAGGGGTTGGGTTCTTAGAAATAAGCATTGTGATTGACTCAGTACCGGCAATTTTGCTGGTTACTGTGATAGGCACAACTGCACCGTTTTCTGCAATTTCAGGCGCTTTTAAAGCAATGTCTGAGCTTGCAATTGTGGTGCTGCTACCCAATGCGCTTTTAATGGCGGCATCAGTGTCGGTTGAAGCAAATGCTGCTTTAGGCCAGGCGGCCATAACAGCACGAGGAGTAATAAGACCCGCGCTAACAGCTACGCCAAATGCGCCGGCTGCAGCAGAGCTCTTAATAAAAGATCTACGATTTGTATTCATTAGTTCTACCTTAAATTTTTATAACGAGTATATAAACTCAACAATTTTGTCTATTTCTTTGCCACTAAGAATTTCGTGGGGTCCGAATGGAGGCATAATCGTGTTGGGGTTATTGCTACGTGCGTCACTTATTTGTGCGCGTAGTTTGCTCTTGTCAGGAAATCTGGCTTTCATTGCAAGCAATGGTGGCCCTATATTACCAGGTAGTTTGCCACCTTCAATTTGGTGACAGGCTAGGCAGTTGCCTTTCTTTTTATTAAAGGCAAGTTTTTTACCTTCTGCGCTTGCTGAAGCATCTTCCGCAACGGAAATGCTTGGCAATGCAAAAGCTATCGAACCCAGCAATGCAGCAACGGTAGTTGCTGTAGAAATGGCCTTAGCGGTGTGCCGCATAATTCACTCCTCAGTGTGTTTTAGATTACGTGGAAAAAGGAACCAGTCTAATAGATAGCAATCAGATTATTTTTTTAATCCATTTTATCTGTAGATAAATGATTGAATGTTGTTTTCTTTTGCAAAAAAATACCACCTAATCGATATCTTTACTAACTTGTTTTTATTATGAGTTAGACCGGAACTGGTAGCATACTGAAAATGGCGTCGATAGCAAGAAAAATGTATGTCCATCAATATGTTACATACATCTAATATAAGTCGATTCTAATGTTCTTGCTGGGAGCTCCTATGTATTTGTTGGCTAAGGTCGTGCTTGCGTGATTCAAGTCTTTGAATTGTAAGTCTATTTAAATTGGGCTGTTGCAGGGCATTGGTTATTTGCTGGCTGGCTAAATTGATGTAGCCCTCCAGTTCATATTCATAACTGGTTGCTTCAAGTGCTAAAGATATCTGGCCTTTGGAAAAATAAGCTTTGGCTAGTGCATTATAAACCACCGGTATTTTCTTGCTGCGTAGCTGAAGATTGAGAATAGTGATGGCCCGGTCACTTTGTTTTGTGTCTAGCAGTATTTTTGCGTAACGGATAGAAACCGGCAGGTAGTTAGGGAGTAAGGTGTTTAAATGCTTTAAAATTTTTAAGGCGGCCATGTTATTTTTGGCTTCACTATAGGCATCTGACAGAGCGAGCTGAATCCACGGGTGTGAATGCTCGGTGCTCAGTTTTTTTAATAAAGAAATGGCTTTGTTCGATTGTCTGTTTTTTATATAAGCAATGCCGAGCGTATATCGAGATACAATATTAATTTGAGCAGGTTTTAAGTTTTCCAGTTGTTTGACCAGTAATTTAGTGGATTTGCTCATGTCGATTAATACGCGGGCCCGCATAAACTGAAAGTCGAGGCTGTCATCCGGGAGTTTTCTATCTTGTGGGTCTATGCGGTTACGGGCTTCTGCAATACGGGTGGTGCTTAACGGGTGAGTGCGCAAATATTCCATTTGCGCCATTACATTATTGGATTCGGATTGCTGCAATAAAGTTTCAAAGAATCCAGCTATGCCCTCAGGATTAATGCCCGCATCGCGTAACACACCAATACCAATTCGGTCGGCTTCGTGCTCATTTGCGCGGGTGAAGTTGATTTGCGATTGCATGAGCGCCGCCGATCCACCATAAATAATGGCGGCACCAGCTTCGGGGTTTTGTGAGGCAACAAGAATACCTGCCAAAATAGTAGCCAGCATGGTGGCTGGGTTGGTGCTGGATTCTGTCATCGCGCGAGCTAAGTGTCGTTGAGTGACGTGGGATATTTCGTGGGCCATGACGCCTGCGAGTTCGCTCTCGTTTGCGGCTGCAATAATTAAACCGGTGTGAAAGCCAATGTTGGCATCGGGGCCGGCAAAGGCATTGATATTGGGGACTTTAATAACAAACACACGTATCTCTCGGTCGGGTTGACTACTATGGGAAATTAATCGTTGGCCTAAATTAGTAATATAGTCATTCACTTCTAAGTCCGTTACAAAGGGAACCGCTGCCCTAATTGAGCGGTAGAATTGGTTGCCCATAAGAGATTCACGGTAGGGGCTAAACTCTTTTTGTGTTGGGTCGCCAAGTTCCGGTAATTCGGCCTGACTGACTTGGGGTAGGCTTAAAAATAATGCGGCAATGAATGAGCGTAATGATTTTTTACAAAGAACAGTTGGGCGCATATTAGAAAAGTTTAATGATTGACGTAGTGTTCTTAGAATTATACAAAAAAAGTCGATTAATATGACAGTGCCTTGTTGGATAAGTGCAAACTTTATAAAATCAGGTTTTATTTGAGAGTAAATTGTAGGGGGCCAAAAAAAACCACTTACATTTGTAAGTGGTTTTTCTCTCGATCGATATTTATCTAAATAGTTAGATAAATAATGATTGAGTTGCGTCTGAAGACTCTTCGAAGTAAGTGGCAGCACCTACATAGTCAATGCCATCAATAAATACCCCGGTGTCATAACCAAATAACTCAACCGTCATTTGGCAAGCCAGGAATTTAACTTCTGCTTCTTGGCAAAGTTCACGCAACTCAGAAATGGTTGCAACGCCACAGTTGGAAATGGTCTTCTTCATCAATGTTGTTGCGATGCTATCCATGAATGGGATATTCCACATAACATTAGGAATTTTAGGGCCAAAGTCGATTTTCTTGAACCACTTAGGGCCCATTGGCATTTTCATTGGCATAGAAGGGTTACCCGTTGGGGTAACTTTTAATGAGCTGGTATCTTTTAGCAGCAGGTTAAGGCCGTAAAAAGTATAAAAAATAGATACGTTCATACCTAGTGCAGCAGCGGTGCTGGCAAGAATGAATGGAGGGTATGCCCAGTCAAGTGTGCCTTTTGTTGCGATGATAGTTAGCTTTGGATCGCTCATGTGATTTCTCTCCTCAATTAAGCTTGGCTAGAATTGGCTGTTATACTGGGAATCGCGCTGATGCTAAAGACGCCAGATTTTTTGCCGCAAAAACCAAATATATTATAATTAGTCGGTCGTATTAGTTTTCTAAAGTATAACCATACATTCGAATGCAAACAAAAGGCAAGAGTTACGATAATATATTTTTAGTCGAGTAGATAAAAGGTTGATGGTTAGTCTTGGATATTGTGATGGGTATTACTTTAACTTATTGAAATATAATGCTTTATACGATTGAATTTAAGGTACAGAAATAGCTCGCCATCTATATTAGATTAAATTAATGTAGCGCGATGTTATTTTAGCTCTTGCTTATATAGTGTAAATAATGAGAAAATTACAGTAATATTAAATTTCTATTATATAGGTGAAAATGCCATGTTTGGTGTTAAGGAACTCGATGTCAATACGCTTCAATCTTATTTAGATGAAGGTAAAAAAATTCGTTTGCTGGATGTTCGTGGTGTAGGTGAGATGGCACAGGGAATGATTCCGAATGCGGAAAAACTGCCATTGCACACCCTGCCGGCAAGGCTCAGTGAAATAGAGCAGGATGAGTTTACGGTGCTTTATTGTAGAAGTGGTGCGCGCTCTGCACAGGGAGTAGGGTTTATGGCACAGCAAGGTTTTGACAATGTATATAATTTGCGCGGTGGAATTATTGCCTGGGCACAAAATGGCATGCCGCTGATGTCATAGAGTGGATTAATTGTTTAGTTCCGAAATTAATTGATAAATAATAATGAAATATAAAAAGCTCCCACTAAGGGGGCTTTTTTTTTGGGGTTGTTACAGCCCAATAAGTTCTAAGTTAATATTTAATAACTTTGTTGTCTTTAAGTGATAAAAAGCCAGTTATAAAATAAATAATCAGTCTGGATGGTGGATGGTGGATGGTGCTGACAGGGAAATATTGCCAAGATGTTAAAAAATAAAATCAGAATATTATAAAATAGTTAAATAATTATATATAAATAAAATATCCCCCGTTTGTTTGATTTTTTACACTTATTGGTCTAAAGCTCTATAAAACAGGCGCTTTTAGCGTTTATTAGGTTGACTTTAACGGGCCGTTTTGAGATTGTTCGGCCCTCGCAAGGGCTCGCTCAAATCTGAAATTTTTTCAGGTCTAAATAGGTTGTCAGGATAACAGCAATAAAATTTTATATAAAACGCAAATTAATTGCGTATAACTCCAATTGAGGATCACAAACATGTCACAAAGTATTAAGAAATCCTTAATAGCCCTTACAGTTTCAAGCGCATTGATCGCGCCATCAGCATTTGCAACTAACGGTTATTTTGCACACGGTTATAGTACCGCTGAAAAAGGTCTAGCGGGGGCAGGTGCTGCCCATTCATCAGACTCATTGGCATCTGCAACCAATCCTGCAGGATTGGTTAAGGTAGGGAGCCGTTTTGATGTTGGTGCTGCAATATTTAATCCTAATCGTCAATATACGGCAGATACACCTGCTGGAACACCGTTGCCTGGTGGAGCTCCCCCTTTCCCGCTAACGCCGGGTACCTATGAGAGTGCTCATGACTATTTCTTAATACCGCATATTGGTTATAGCAGTATGATTGATGGTACGAGTGCATGGGGAATTGCGGCGTATGGAAATGGCGGAATGAACACAGATTACCAAACTGTGTCCAATCCAAATGGTACTACAGGAACTTTCTACGCAGGTAATGCAGGTGTGAATTTAGCGCAACTATTCATTAATTTGTCTTATTCAATGCAAATTAATAATGATCATGCGTTTGGTGCTAGCCTTATTATGACTTATCAGATGTTTAGAGCAAGTGGTCTTGGCTCTTTTGCAAGTTTTTCTACAAATGCTGCCGCTTTGTCAGATAATGGGGATGATAGCTCATTAGGTTTTGGTGCAAAGTTAGGTTGGCAGGGAGACGTATCTGATGTGTTGACTTTAGGTGTTTCGTATCAGTCTAAAATTGCGATGAGTGAGTTTGATAAATATGCCGGTCTGTTTGCGGAAGGTGGCGATTTTGATATTCCAGCAACGGCAACAGTTGGCTTAGCCTGGAAAACAAGTAAATCTTCAACTTTAGTATTTGATATTCAGCAAATATATTATAGTGATGTTGCTGCATTGGGTAATAGTGTTGAAGGTTTATTTGCTTGTGGTGGTGGAGATGCATCCCAATGCTTGGGTGGTGCAAATGGTGCCGGTTTTGGTTGGGATGATATGACAATCTACAAACTAGGTTATGAGTGGGGTAATGATGTTGTTTGGCGTGTTGGCGTGAGCAATGGCAAGCAGCCTATTCCTGATGGAACTACAGGGAGTCAAACTATGTTTAACATACTTACACCGGCTGTAGTTGAAACGGCAATTACGGCTGGGTTCACTATGCCTTTAAGCCCTGATTCAGAGTTGGCTTTTGCGGCTATGTATGCACCCAGTAAAACGGTTACCGGTTCTACGCAATTTGATAACCAGCAAACGGTTGCATTAGAGATGGACCAGTTTGAAATTCAGGGTACTTATACGATGAAATTTTAAGTTGCTTGATTTTGACTGTAGTACAAAAGTCCCTTAGCGGCACTACTGTCTCATAGTTGACAGTTATAAAGCGAACCTCCTTTGAGGTTCGCTTTTTTTATGTCTCGAAATATTCGGCTTGAGTATCTTGCTCAGGCTTTTTCGCTCAAATAAATTAAGCTGAAGCACACGTAATATTCGTTGTACTGTCCAGCCGGCTTTTGCACTGTGTCGGGTAAAGCGACCAATAAAAATGAAAAGTGGTGTCATGATGTGACAAAGCCTGAATCTTCGCTATTAAAATGTTTGCTCGTACTTATGTTTTAACAATTTAGGTTAAGGCCTTCTCGTTTATGCCGTATTTATAGGGCAGTAATACCATTGTACGGATTTTATTTGCGTGCAAAAATTGTAATTTTGATGGGAGCGGGTTATTAACTAAAAATAAGTTAATAACCAAATTCTTATATTTAGTTTACAATCAATTTTACGTTGACAAGTACTAGTCCTGCCGTATATTTTGCCCCTACGTTGTTAATGCGTATCCTAAATATAAAACACCTTATCAAACACCTTATCAATAAAGGAACGGAGTGATTAAAATGAAGATAAAATTACTAACACAAGTTGCATTTGCAATGTTAGTTGGCGTGGTTGTTTCAACTGCTCAAGCGGCTCAAACTTATTTACCATTTGCACTGGCATCAAATGATGCGGGTACAATTGCAGATAAAGTAGAAGGCACAAAATCAGCACTTACAGAAAACGGTTTTGAAGTTGCCGGTGAATATGCACCCTACAAAGGCGCATATGTAATTGTTGTGACTAACGACGAACTTAAAAAAGCAGCGGCGAGTAAAGCACGCGGTGGTTACATTGCGGCACAGCGTATATCGTTAACAGAAATGGGCGGTAAGGTTCAAATTTCGTATACCAATCCAACGTATATGACATATGCATACCGTGTAAATGCTAAATTACCCCAAACAACGGCGGCTTTGAAAAAAGCCCTGGGTCATATTCAAGACTTTGGCCCTGCAGAAGGTAAAGATGCGGAAGACCTGAATGACTACCATTATACTTTTGGTATGGAGTACTTTGATGAACCTTTAGAATTAAACACTAAAGGTAGTCATAGTGCGATGGTTGCTGAAATTGAAAAGAATCTTGGTGCTAAGCGCTCAGGTGCAAGTCAGGTTTATAAAATTGATATTCCGGGTACTAAGCAAACTTTATTTGGTGTAGCGATGAAAGCGCCAAGCGAAGGTAAAAAATTTATGGATGAAGCTTATATAATGAGCGAAATCGATTTTAAACCTTTACGTTCTACTGCTCACCTGCCATATGAAATTTTGGTAAATGATAAAGAAGCTGAAGCACTGCATGCACGTTTTCGCATTGCAATTAACTTCACTGATCTTGCTATGATGGGCGATAACAGCTTCATGAATATCATGTCGACCCCTGATGCGATTCGTGATGTGCTGACTGCGGTTGCAGGTAAAGCTGAAGAATGGTAAACGATAATATTGTCCTGGCTATTAGTGTCAGGTGAATATGTTTAAAAAGTCCGGTTTACCGGGCTTTTTTTATGTTTATGAGTTTTATCTGTATGTTTTTCAGAGAGTTATTAAGACGATGCCCTTCAAGTGCTGGCCTTAACAAAGGTTTTTAGTGCTTTAGGCTCTATAAATTGGCACGCTAATTTGAAGAGTTTTAAACTTCCCGTTACTCTGGTTTATCTGTTTATAGTGGTTGAGTTGAGTGGCAGAGTAAGGTAAGCGGGGCATAGAAAGTGTAAATTTTGTAAGATAATAGTAATAGGTTGCATGGCATATAAAAGTGGGCAAAATAGTCATTTGCATAGTCTAATTAAAGTGGCGTGACCTGAGTATTAATCTAGGTTAAACTACGCGGCTTGCATATTCTTAACGCAAAATTAAAGCTCTATGATTTATAAGGTTTTTTGGGTTTCGTTCTGCGTATAGAATTCAGAAATTAATTAACTATTCGGAGACATTTAAGGTGGAAATGACCGGTGCTGAAATTGTTGTTCAAAGTCTAGTAGAAGAAGGCGTTGAGCATCTGTTTGGTTACCCTGGTGGTGCTGTATTGCATATTTATGATGCAATACACCAGCAGGAAGGACTGCAGCATATTCTCGTACGACATGAGCAGGCGGCAACGCATGCAGCGGACGGGTATGCACGTAGCACGGGTAAACCGGGTGTCGTCTTAGTGACATCTGGCCCCGGCGCAACCAACGCAGTCACCGGTATTGCAACCGCTTATATGGACTCTATTCCGATGGTGGTGTTAACGGGTCAGGTACCGTTGCACCTGATTGGTAATGACGCCTTTCAAGAAGTTGACTCAGTGGGTATTACCCGCCCTGTGGTTAAGCATAACTTTTTAGTGGAAGACATTAACGATTTAGCGTCGACCATCAAAAAAGCATTTTATGTGGCTACCACCGGTCGCCCTGGTCCTGTTGTGGTTGATATTCCAAAGGATATTACGGCACAAAAAGCTGAATTTTCATATCCAGAAGAAATTAAGATTCGTTCATATGATCCCGTTGTGACGGTTGATCAAGCGCAGGTTAAAAATGCGTACGAGCTGATTTTGGAAGCCAAGAAGCCGATGATTTATACCGGCGGTGGCGTTATATTAAGCAATGCAAGTGAAGAGCTAATTAAATTTGCTCAGCTTTTGGGCGCACCCATTACTAATACGTTAATGGGCTTAGGTGCTTACCCCGCCAACGAAAAACAATTTGTTGGCATGCTGGGCATGCACGGTACTTACGAAGCCAATATGGGCATGCATCACTGTGATGTGTTGATTGCAATCGGTGCGCGTTTTGATGATCGAGTCACGGGTAACTTAGAAAAATTTTGTCCTGATGCGCGTATTGTGCATGTGGACATCGACCCCGCATCAATTTCTAAAAATGTAAAAGTGGATGTGGCGATTGTCGGTGATGTTAAAGAAGTGGTGACGGGGCTTAATGATTTAATTGAGGCTTCCGAGCAGCGCTTAGAAAGTGCGGCATTGTCATCATGGTGGCAACAAATTGAAGAATGGCGTGCGCAGGATTGCCTTAAATTTAATCGCGACACCGGCACTATTAAGCCGCAGTTTGTTGTTGAGCAATTACATGAAGTGACCCAGGGCAATGCTTTCGTCACTTCGGATGTTGGTCAGCACCAGATGTTTGCCGCGCAATATTACGGATTTAACAAACCGCGCCGTTGGATTAACTCCGGAGGCTTAGGTACCATGGGCTTTGGTTTGCCTGCTGCGATGGGTGTACAGCTCGCGCATCCCGATGAGCAGGTAGCCTGTATCACCGGTGAAGGCAGTGTCCAGATGTGTATCCAGGAGCTGGCAACCTGCACTCAATATGGTTTGCCGGTAAAAATTATTAATCTGAATAATGGCTTTTTAGGTATGGTGCGCCAGTGGCAAGAATTCTTTTATGAAAAGCGTTATGCCAGTTCATATATGGATTCATTACCGAATTTTGTTGCATTGGCCGAGGCTTATGGGCACGTGGGTATCCGTGTGACCAAACCTGAAGAAGTGCGCCAGGCCATTGAAGATGCCTACGGCAAATATAAAGATCGCGTGGTTTTCATCGACTTTATGATCGATAAAGAAGAAAACGTATATCCGATGATTCCTGCCGGTGCAGGCTTAAATGAAATGATTTTGGTTTAGATATTATGAATGAACATATTATTTCTTTATTGCTAGAAAATGAATCTGGTGCCTTGTCGCGAGTTGCGGGGCTTTTTTCTGCCCGTGCTTATAATATTGAATCATTATCGGTAGCCCCTACCGATGATGAAACCATGTCACGCATGACCATTGTCACCAGTGGCACCGATGAAATTGTTGAACAAATTCGCAAGCAGCTAAACAAGCTGGTGGATGTGGTAAAGCTGGTGGATTTAACCGAATCTGAACATATTGAACGTGAATTGATGCTGGCAAAAGTTGATGCTGTGGGTGATGCACGGGACGAAGTTAAACGATTGGTGGATATTTTTAATGGCCGGGTTGTTGATGTAACGGATACAACGTATACCGTCGAGTTAAGCGATACGCGAGATAAAATCGATGCGTTTATAACCTCGTTATCCAGTATAAAAATTCACGAAGTGGTGCGCTCCGGTGCAATCGGCATTTCCAGCGGCGAAAAAATACTCACCGTTTAAACCTATTAATTATTTAAAATTTTGAGAGCAAAGCTATGAGCTTAAATATCTATTACGATAAAGATTGTGACATTTCACTAATCAAAGACAAAAAAGTAACCATTGTTGGTTACGGTTCGCAGGGCCATGCCCATGCACTTAACTTGAAAGACTCAGGTGTTGATGTAACCGTCGCGTTACGCGCGGGTTCATCTTCAGCTGTTAAAGCTGAAAACGAAGGTTTAAAAGTTTCATCGGTTGCCGATGCGGTTAAAACGGCCGATGTGGTTATGATTTTAACCCCCGATGAATTTCAATCAGCATTATATAAAGATGAAATTGAACCCAATTTAAAGCAAGGCGCAACCATGGCGTTTGCACATGGTTTCGCGATTCACTATAACTCAATCGTGCCGCGTGCTGATTTAGATGTCATTATGGTTGCACCTAAAGCTCCGGGTCATACAGTACGTAGCGAATTTGTTCGCGGCGGCGGTGTTCCCGACTTAATCGCGGTTTATCAGGATGCATCGGGCAAGGCAAAAGATTTAGCTTTATCTTATGCGTCGGGTGTGGGCGGTGGTCGTACGGCGATTATCGAAACAACATTTAAAGATGAAACTGAAACGGATTTATTCGGGGAGCAAGCCGTACTCTGTGGTGGCGCAGTTGAGCTGGTTAAAATGGGTTTCGAAACCTTAACCGAAGCCGGCTACGCACCAGAGATGGCTTACTTCGAATGCCTGCATGAGTTAAAGTTGATTGTTGATTTAATGTTTGAAGGCGGCATCGCAAACATGAACTACTCAATTTCTAATAATGCAGAATACGGTGAGTATGTAACCGGTGATAAGGTTATCAACGAAGAAAGTCGTAAAGCCATGCGTGAAGCGCTGAAAAATATTCAGAACGGCGACTACGCAAAACGTTTTATTATGGAAGGCATGACGAACTACCCAGAAATGACTGCGCGTCGTCGTAACAATGCAGCGCACCCGATTGAGGTGGTGGGCGGTGAGTTACGTAAAATGATGCCATGGATTCAAGCGAATCAAATCGTTGACAAAACTAAAAACTAATTTGATCGGGTTTATGGTATAAATAAAGGGGCGTAATGCCCCTTTGTTGTTTCTGCTTTTATATATAGAGAGCCTGACGAACAGGATATTAAAAAATAAAACAAATATCGTCATTCCCGAGTGTTTTTATCGGGAATTCAGCGGCTTAAATGCACTTGAGCTTGCTGAGTCACCGACTTAAACATGTGCAGGTGATAACTTAATTTCGTGCAAAGGTCTCAACAAGTTTAAAAAGTTATGAATCAAAAAAAGAAACCATCTTTTCGTCGCAGAGGCATTTATTTATTGCCTAATATTTTTACTACCGGTGCCATGTTTGCGGGCTTTTATGCAATCGTCGCATCCATGAATGGCTATTTCGAAAAAGCCGCCATCGCTATTTTTATTGCGATGATTTTAGACGGTATGGATGGGCGCGTTGCTCGTATGACCAATACCCAAAGTGAATTTGGCGCGGAGTACGACAGCTTATCCGATATGGTTTCTTTTGGCGTCGCCCCCGCATTAGTTATGTATCAATGGTCATTTGTATCGATGGTGGATATGGGCTGGCAGTGGGGAAAACTTGGCTGGATGGCGGCGTTTATTTATACCGCATCGGCGGCGCTACGGTTGGCGCGTTTCAATACTCAAGTGGGTATTGCAGATAAGCGATATTTTCAAGGCTTACCCAGCCCTGCCGCCGCCGCGGTAATTGCGGCAATTGTCTGGGTGGGAGTTGATAATAAAATTGCCGGCGCGGATGTCGCTATTTTTATGGTTATTATTACCATCGCGATGGGGGTAATGATGGTTAGTAATATTTTATTTTATAGTTTTAAAGAAGTGCACTTTAAGGGTAAGGTGCCGTTTTATTTTATAATTATTGTGGTGTTGGTGTTGGGTCTTGCGTCGTTAGATATTTCAAAAGCATTGTTGTTGGTATTTGGTTTGTATGCTTTATCCGGCCCGATAATGAGTTTGAGAAAATTGCGCAAGTTTGCAAAAAAGAAAACGAATTAAAATATAAAAAACGTCATTCCGATATGTATGAGATGGAATTCAGTGGCTTATATTTATTCAAAAATTTTAATGTATTAAATAGAAATCGAAATGATTTAAAAAATTATCAAACATAAGTTTTTAAAGCGAATTCAATTAAGTGAAACTAATAAATAAAGTGAAGCCAATAAAGTGAATCAAGATAAATTAATTATATTTGATACAACCCTGCGCGATGGTGAACAAAGTCCCGGCGCATCGATGACTAAAGATGAAAAAGTGCAAATTGCCAAAGCACTGGAACGCATGAATGTTGATATTATCGAAGCCGGTTTTCCGATTGCATCGCAAGGCGATTTTGAAGCGGTAAAAGCCGTAGCCGAAGTGGTGAAAGACAGTACGGTTTGTGGTTTGTCACGGGCACTCGCTAGGGATATTAGCCGTGCGGGTGAAGCATTAAAAAAAGCTAATTCATCACGCATTCATACTTTTATCGCTACCTCACCTATTCATATGCAAATGAAATTACGCATGCAGCCGGAGGATGTTTTAAAGCAGGCGGTGGATGCGGTTAAGTTGTGCCGAAATTTTACGGGTGATGTGGAGTTCTCTCCTGAAGATGCGGGGCGCTCTGAGTTAGATTTTTTATGTCGCATAATTGAGGCGGTGATCGATGCGGGTGCCACCACAATAAATATTCCTGATACTGTAGGCTATAACTTACCCAATCAGTTTGGCGAATTAATTAAAAATTTAATTGAAAAAATTCCCAATTCAGATAAAGCTATTTTCTCAGTGCATTGTCATAATGATTTAGGTTTGGCCGTGGCTAACTCTTTATCTGCAGTACAAAATGGTGCGCGTCAAGTTGAGTGCACGATAAATGGTTTAGGCGAGCGTGCCGGCAATGCATCATTGGAGGAAGTGGTAATGGCAGTGCGCACGCGTCAGGATTTATTTAGTTGCGATACAACGTTAGATGCCACTCAAATTATGTCTTGCTCGAAATTAATTTCCAGCGTTACCGGTTTTCCAGTGCAGCCAAATAAAGCAATTGTGGGTGCCAATGCTTTTGCACATGAATCGGGTATTCATCAGGATGGTATTTTAAAAAATCGCGAAACCTATGAAATTATGCGGGCTGAAGATGTGGGCTGGAATGAAACCCAAATCGTATTAGGTAAACACTCTGGGCGTAATGCATTTAAAACGCGGTTGGTGGAATTGGATATTGAATTGGAATCTGAGGATGAATTAAATTCAGCATTTGCCCGATTTAAAACACTGGCTGATAAAAAGCATGAAATTTTTGATGAAGATTTACGTGCATTGATGGCGGAGAGTAGTTGGACTGCAGATAATGAGCAGTTTAAACTGGTTAGCTTAAAAGTTTGCTCTGAAACCGGAGAGGTGCCATTGGCAAATGTGGTGGTGCAGGTTAATGGTAAAGAAATGAGTGCCAGTGAATCGGGCAGTGGGCCAGTTGATGCGGCATTTAAAGCGATTGAAAAAATTGCTAATAGTGATGCAGAGTTAAAATTGTATTCGGTGAATAATATTACCAGTGGCACAGACTCACAAGGTGAGGTCTCAGTACGTTTATCAAAAGATGAAAAAATAGTGAACGGGCAGGGTGCCGATACGGATATCGTGATTGCTTCAGCTAAAGCCTATATTAATGCGCTAAACAGAATTATGGTTAACGATATTGATCGTTCGCATCCACAGTTAGGCGATGTTTAGTCGGGTGCCCGAGTTAGAAAATAAATCGCTGCTAAGTGAAGATTTGCGTCAGCAATATCTCAAGTGCATGGGAATACAATCCTGGTTTGATCTGAGTTTGGATGTAGCTGAATTGTCGGCAAAAAATGTTTTAGATGATGACGGCTTAGTGGGCGATGAGTCGCAAGCGTCTGATTTGAGCAAAAACATTCCAGAAAATATTGCTGCTGCGAAAGCTAATGTTTTACGCTCAGAGGTTACAGAGGAGCCTGCAATACATGAGACATTAGACTTACTATCAACTAAAATCGCTAAATGTGAATTGTGTGAGCTACATATTAATCGCCAGCAGGCTATTAGTGGTGAAGGTAGTGCAGAAGCGAAAATATTTATAATTATTGATGCTCCCGTGTTGGATGTTGCCGGTGAACATGCATTGTTAAGTACGACAAATAAACAAATGATACAGGCGATGTTACAAGCTATTGGTAGCACATTAGCCTCAGTGTTTATTACCAGTTTAGTGAAATGTCGCCCACCAGAAAATAGGGCACCACAAACATCAGAAATGATCTGTTGCGATGATCATTTATCTGCCCAAATAAATTTAGTTAAACCGGGTGTAATTCTGGTGTTAGGCGAAAGAGCCAGCCAGCAATTATTAGTCAGCCAAAAGTCATTAACCGATTTGCGTTTGCGCCACCACAGGCATCAAGGGATACCGGTTTATGCATCTTATCATCCGGGTGAATTATTTGGTTCATCGGAAGCTAAGCGCAAAGTTTGGGCAGATCTGTTACAAATAAAACAACACATTAAATAATTTCGATATAGTTAAATAGACATGGCAATTAATCCTGAAATTGAATCTGCACAGAGCACCGAAATAGACCTGGACACGGGTTTTCGTATAATGACCGCCGATGATGTGCCGGCCATTATGGAAATTGAAAAACAGGTTTATACCCACCCGTGGAGCAAAGGCATATTTATGGATTGCATGCGTGTGGGCTATAACTGTTGGGTGTATTCAGAGGATGAAATTTTACTGGCTTATGGATTAGTGTCGGTAGCTGTTAATGAAGCGCATATTCTTAATCTTTGCGTATCGCCTGATGCTCAGGGTAAGGGGCTGGGTAAGCTCATGCTGTATAAACTCATGCAGTTGGCAGAAGATCGACAGGGCAATTCCATTTTTTTGGAAGTGCGGGAGTCTAATCTGATTGCACAAAAATTATATGATCAGGAAGGCTTTAACCGAATAGGTCTAAGGAAAAATTATTATCCTGCAGAAGAGGGTAGAGAAGATGCGTTAGTGTTTGCGAAAGAGTTGAATCTGGGGCAGGTGTCGGAAAAAGATTAAAAGCTATTTAGTAAAAATCAATGTGAATAAGTGTAACCAAAAGAAAAAATTAATTTTTGTTATCAGCTAGTGATTTGTTGTCTACATTGATAGAGATACACAAATCATTATTTGCGTATCTTTGCGTTTATTTGCGGTAAAATGCTTTTTCTTTTACCTTAGTTAATATTGTATAATCCCAATCTAATTTTAAGCCCTAGCTGATCTATTCCCTATGTCTGAACTAATCGAACAAATGCAGCGCCGTCGCACCTTTGCGATTATCTCTCACCCTGATGCGGGTAAAACTACATTAACTGAAAAATTGTTATTATTTAGTGGCGCCATTCAAATGGCGGGCACGGTTAAAGGTCGAAAAGCAGAGCGTCATGCTACCTCAGACTGGATGGAGCTGGAAAAACAGCGCGGCATCTCGGTTACCTCATCGGTGATGCAATTTCCGTATAAAGATTGCATTGTTAATTTGCTCGATACACCGGGGCATGCCGATTTCTCTGAAGACACTTACAGAACTTTAACCGCTGTTGATTCAGCGTTAATGGTAATTGATGCTGCAAAAGGTGTTGAAGAACGTACCATTAAATTGATGGATGTTTGCCGCCTGCGCGATACACCGATTATTACTTTTGTAAATAAAATGGATCGTGAGGCACGCGATCCGATTGATTTACTCGATGATGTTGAAAATATTTTAGATATACAGTGTGCGCCGATGACCTGGCCGATCGGCATGGGTAAAAACTTTAAAGGCGTGTTTCATTTATACAATAATTGTGTGCATTTATTTAGCGCAACTCATGGCGGTAAAATTTTAGAAGGCGAGGTGATTGAAGGCTTGGATAATCCCGAACTGGATGAAAAACTCGGTGAAATAGCGCAGGAATTGCGCGACGAAATTGAATTAGTAAAAGGCGCAAGTCACGAATTTGATTTAGAAGCCTATCGAAAAGGTAAGTTAACGCCGGTGTTTTTTGGCTCGGCGATTAATAATTTTGGTATTTTAGAGTTACTGGATTCGCTGGATGAATTTGCGCCGAAGCCGAGAGGTCGAGATGGAACTGCCCGATTTGTTGAATCAGATGAGCATGACTTCAGCGGATTTGTATTTAAAATTCAGGCCAATATGGATCCTAAACATCGTGACCGTGTTGCATTTATGCGAATCTGCTCGGGCAAGTTTGAAAAGGGCATGAAGACTAAACATGTACGTATTCAAAAAGACATTAAGCTTAATGATGCGATGACCTTTATGGCATCGGATCGTGGACATACTGATATTGCATATGCGGGTGATATTATTGGCATTCATAATCACGGTACTATTCGTATTGGAGATACGTTTACAAAAACCGAAGATTTACAATTTGCCGGTATTCCCAATTTCGCGCCAGAATTATTTCGTCGAGCGCAGTTACGTGATCCGTTAAAAATGAAAGCTTTGCAAAAAGGCTTAATTCAACTTTGTGAAGAAGGTGCAACGCAGCTTTATCGTCCGTTAAATAATAATGATTTAATTTTAGGTGCGGTGGGTATTTTGCAATTTGATGTGGTCGCGCATCGCTTGCAGCACGAATACAGTGTTGAATGTACTTTTGAAAATGTCAATGTCAGCACCGCGCGGTGGGTCGAGTGTGATGATGAAAAAGCACTGGCAAAGTTTAAAGATAAAACGGCTTCAAATTTAGCCTTAGATCATGCGGGTGACCTAGTTTATATCGCTCCAACACAAGTAAATTTAAATATAACTCAGGAGCGTTATCCGGATATTAAATTTTTAGCTACGCGTGAACACGGAGTTTACGATATTTAAATATTAGCTGCCGACTGATTTATATTTTCAGTCGGCGGATTGATTGTAAATAAATTGATCTAATTCAGTTTGATGAATATAAATTTTTAATCCCATTTTCGGATAACTCCAAATTTGTAATTCATCATTAATTTTCTTTTCTTTAGCTGCAGGTCCAAAATTTTGACGAATAGCATCTAAGCCGTAGTCAATAGAGGGGGTGTAGGTTATTGATGAAATCGGGTAGCTCAAATATTTCATTTCAATCTCCGAATTAATGTCAAGTACTACGATCTTATGTTTAGTTTTTGATATATCAAAATTTTCATCGAGTTCTTGCAAAGAGCGGTAAATTTTTTCTAAATCAGGATGATTAATTTGGTATGTGAGTTTTATTGACGCTTGTAATCCACCGAAGGTTAGATCGTTGTAAAGTGTAAAAAGCTCGAATGTTTGATGGTTGTTCTCATCGGTATGAATCTGAAATTGATTTTTTCCAAAACGCGCAAAAAGTTGATTGGCTTCCTGGATGCTGGTTTTACCTAGAGTTAGGCCAAATACGCGCAATGAGCCATTCTCAAGCTTATCCACTTGCCATGGCATGGTGTCTAGCTGTCTGGCTTCTTCATGCTGGCCAATTACCGCAATCATCATGGCGGTGCCAATCATCAGTAAAATGAGAAAAGTTCGGTTCATTATTTCACCGGTTATAATTTAATGGGTTATAATTTTTTGTGGTTTATTGTTTCAAACCTTATTTATATACTATATTAAACAGTTATACAAAAAAATTATATAATAAAATATAATCGCATCGCATGGATAAAGGGCCAAACATTAACCAGTGAAGTGCGCTTGAGTGGATTGTGTATACAGTCTAAATTTTTAAAATTCGATCATTTTTGTAAAAAATCATATTATAAAAGAGCGACCTAAACTTACATATGAGAGCTAATGTTTGAAAATAAATCAATATTAGGCTGGGCATTTTACGATTGGGCAAACTCGGTTTTTGCAACGGTCGTTATCGCAGGTTTTTTTCCAATTGTTTTCAAATCCTATTGGGCATCTACTTTAACCGATACAGAAAGTACTTTCTGGTTAGGTAGTGCTAATGCGTTTGCAAGTTTAGTGGTAGTTCTTATCGCTCCGTTTTTAGGAGGAGTGGGAGATAAGTTTAATTTACGAAAACCATTATTGATCAGTTTCATGTTATTGGGTTCATTAACAACGGCTGCATTTTATTTTAGTTTGCAGGGTGACTGGGAGTTAGTTTTATTTTTGTATATAGTTGCAACCATTGGGTTTATGTCGGCAAATATATTCTATGATGCGCTACTCGTTCATGTTGGGGAAAAATCAGAAATTGATAAGATATCGGGATTTGGCTATGGCTTAGGTTACTTAGGCGGAGGCATTGCATTAGCAATGTGTGTTTATGTTAGCCAAAACTCCCGAGAACTGGGTTTTAGTCAAACAATAGATGCGGTGTTGTTGTGTTTTTTGTTGGTGGCGGTTTGGTGGTTAGTATTTAGTGTTCCTCTAATGTTATGGACAAAAGATGAGAAGGTGACTACCGAAAATTTACAATCAAAGTCAGTTTTTAAAAACACTATCGAAACTTTTAAAAGCGTATTCTCTAATCCACAAACACGTTTGTTTTTAATTGCCTATTGGATTTATATTGATGGTGTGGATACGATTGTTCGTATGGCCGTGGACTATGGAATGGCATTGGGGTTTGATACAGGCGACTTAATACAGGCCTTGTTAATTACCCAGTTTGTGGGTTTTCCCGCTGCAATTATTTATGCTTATCTAGGCCATAAAGTGGGGGTAAAAAAATCTATCATGGCGGGTATCGGGATTTATGTATTAATTACCTGGATAGGTTACGGCATGAACAGTGCTCAGGATTTTTATTTACTAGCGATCATGATAGGTTTAGTGCAAGGCGGTGTACAGGCAATGAGCCGCTCTTTTTTTACCCGCATGATTCCGGATGGACAAGCAGCTGAGTATTTTGGTATCTATAATATGTTAGGTAAGTCTGCGGCGATAATCGGTCCGCTTTTAATGGGGGGTGTTGCATTGTTGACAGAAAACCATCGTTACTCAATTTTATCCGTAATGATTTTATTTGTTGTCGGTGCTCTGGTGTTATCGCGAGTCAGGGTTGATGCCGGGACGAAATAAAAAATATGATATTAATAATCGACTCTGAAAAAATGGCAGAAAATAAAATAAAGCAAAGTTTTAATGAACTTGGATTTGAATCTATTGTGGTTGCTAAAACGGCACAGCAGGCAAGGCAAATATTAACTGAAGATGAAAAAAGTAATGCTCAAAATAATATTACACTTATTATAATTTCTACAAACATTGAAGATGCAAATGAATTTGAGCTTTGTAGGGAATTTAAAAAAAACAAATATTCAAAAAACATTTATACTATTTTACTGGTCAGTAGTATAGAAAATAAAACAGCAATAGAAAAAGCCAGGCAAAGCGGCGCATCTGATTTTTCGGTAAAACCTTATTTCTCTCCTGTATTCAAACGAAATTTTTTAAGATATTTAAAAACAAAAGTAGTGATGATCGTCGAAGATGATCCGGTTGTCAGACAGATGGTGCGCGCCATATTGTCAAAATATAATGTAGAAATAATTGAAATAGATGATGGCGTAAAAGCTTATAATTTATTTAATACTATGCTGCCAATACGAATGGTGTTAATGGATATTGGTCTGCCAAATATGAATGGTATTCAATTAGTGTCTAATATTAGAAACAAAGCCAACTGGAAAAAAACACCTGTAGTTATGTTAACAGCGAGTTCAGATATTGAAGATGTGAAAAAGAGTTTAGCCGCAGGTGCAAATGACTATGTAACTAAACCGTTTAATATTAGTGATTTTGTTAGTCGATTATCCCGGTATTTGCCTGATGTCAATTGAGACTGAAATATCGGTAGCAGATGCCAAACAGGCGTATCTACGTTGGAATAAGTCACAATATGAAAAACTCGTTGAGCGTAACGATAATGAAGCATATAAATATATTCAACTTATAGCTTTTTTTCTACAACTTAATCATAAGTTATTGCCCGGTTATGTCGGGCCGGATGTGCCTGTCGGGGTGTATTCGTACAGCCCAGATAAACACGTCATTGCTGAAGCCAGGTTACTTAATAGTAAATTTCGTTATCAGCAAGAAGGTGTTATTAAAAACCATGCAATCGACTCCGTTTTTTTTCAACAAAGTTTAGTTGAAAGTAAAAATACGTGTTGGATTTTTTATAATCCTAATTTAAACAAAAAAAATCAGGCATTGCTCAATGATAAAATAAAAAAAATCAGGCAGTGGTTAGCATTAAAAAACCTTAAAATTGAAATTATTTTTTTATCAGTAGATGGTTTTCAAAAGCATATTCAAACAGAATTACCAAAAACCAGTAAAGCGATATTTATGAATCGCTTTTATAGTGAAGCTATTTTGCTGGCGGGTAAATATCCAGTATGGTGGTTAGTGCCACTGCAAAAAGAATATGAGTATTCAGCTTATACACAGCATATCCAAAAAGTCAGATTTGTTGATAATGAAGAGTATATTGATTTAGGCGGTGTTGCAGTTAAAAGTCGAAGTGAATATATTGAATATGCGGTTTTTCTAATTCAAAAAATCAGGCAATCACCACAAATTTGTTTAGTTAACTTATTGCTTGCTGATCAGTGTAATGCACTTTGGCCTCAGCATGAAGGTATTGCCTGGCGAATAAAAGAATCGATATATAAATCTAAGGCACAAATAGATCCACTTGAAATTTGCGTTGATTTAATGCGTGAAGCATTTAAAAAATATAAAAATCATTATCATATTATGTCTCTGGATCGGTTGTTTTTATATTTGAAAAATACGCCGGATAAACTCAACACTAAAATCATTGATGTATATTTAGGAAATGATTTTGTTCCAGTATCGTCAGCTTATGGCATTGATCACGTTGTTGAAAGTTTGAGTTTTTTTAAGGCGATTGCGCACGAAATTCGTCAAATATTTAGTAATATAGTTGATGGCATAAACGAAAATGAAGCGCTGTTTTCAGTGACTAAAAATATGCTGGAAGTTTTATCAGAGAATGCCGATAGCGTGCCGATTTATAACAATAAAGATAAGCTAGATATTGTTCTTGATCGTATTTTACTTAAGCATGAGGTTATTAGTGAAACGCAAACACACTGGAGTCTTGTTTTAGAAGTTTCAGAGGGTAATGAAAAAACTATTGGTGGTTTTAGTAGTTTGTTAGGGGTATTAGCCTGGTGTTGGTTAAACCGAGTGGTAAATCATTCAACACAGGTGTCCATTAATAGCCCTAAGCAGCGGGTGAAGCAAATTGATGCGTATCATTTATTAGAGCTATTAATTCAAAAGTTAAATCCACGATTATTGTCGAATATACCGATTGAAGCTTTTGAAAACCCGGTGCGTCCATTGCAGTCGTTATTATTTATAAATTATAAGATAGCTTATTTTGAGCGGGATGATTTAGGTGAAGTTGAAGATTTTCAATCTTCTGAGATATCACGGCAAACCGTGATTCACTGTGAACAGTTAATTATAAATAGCTGGGGTGATGTTTTTACTAAACAGTATTCAGGTGATGTGGGAATACTGCAATGCTTGTGTGAGTGGATGCATTCTACCCCTGTTAATGGTTTGGCTAAGCCTCAGCAGTTATTGGTTTTTGGATATGGCGAGGGCGATAGTACTTATGTGGCTCAGCGAACGGAAGAAATATACAATCAAATTCAAGCGTTTTTTTATTATTCAAAGCATGAGTCCGGCCGTTTTATCGTTAAGCTTGTTGATGATTATTATGCGATTACGCCAGATGATTTTTTATTAGTGCCCAAAAAAATGGGTAGTCAAAAAAAATTATTTAACTATCTTGAGTCTGCGAATTATGAGTTTCAAGAAACGGCATTAGAGCGCCTGGCGTTTGTAGAGCACCCATTGTATGAAATATATCAAAGTAATAAAGCATCGGTATTTCAAGTTTTTTTTCAAATAATTAATCTTAATTGTCATAGTTGGGTGATTGATGAGAAAGGCTCGTTGAGTGTTGATGTGATTAGTTTATTTGAACGGGAAAGTTATATAAGTCATTGGTTGTATTTTTTTAGTAATATTAGTCAGCGTTTAAAAAACATTAATTATCAAAATAAAACACTACCTTCATTTGAAATTAATCAAATCAGTATTAATCAATTAGGTGGTGTCGAGTTTCATGTTATTGGTGCAGATGCGGTAAGTGCGAATAAACATTTTTTCGACATACAGGTGAGCATTGTCAGTAGTGAATCGGGTGAGCAGCTGAGTTTAAATTGTGATGGAAAGTTGTTTGCTTATAAAGAATATCAAAATAATGTATTAATTGAATGTGTGCAATATATATCGGCACGAATATCAGGTGAGGGATTTAAGCCGGTATTTGTTACAGATATTGATGTGCCGTTAGGGTTGTTTAATGTGGCCCATCGTGAGGACATTCAGATTAGTCACCTATTAAAATTTAAGCGAAAGTTTGAGCAGAAATTATTGAAATTGCTGGGTGTATAAATGAGTTATTAAGGTGCCGCAATAATTTCAACCGTACGAGTGACTTGCGGGGCGGATAAAGCACCTGCATCGATAACATCGTAGGTCACTGTTTGCGTGCCAGTGGCCGAGGTGTCTATTATGTCTGTGCCATTAGTTGTAATGCTGGCGCTGATATCACCTTCCTGTGGATCTGATGCGCTAGCACCGGCATCTACATAAACTTCATTTTGTAGTACTGTTTCTGTAGCATTACCCAGTAGGGTAATAGTGGGGGACGTATTTTCAACAACGTTCACTGTACGAATTACCTGTATTGCAGCAAGCCCATTACTATCTATTACATCGTAGGTAAGGGTGTATGTACCAAGGTTTGTATGATCGACGCCGCCCAACTCATCGGTACCACCACCAATAACGACATCAGTAGTGATGTCAGTATCATTGCTATCACAAGCTTCGTATAGTGCATCGACATAAGGTACATCTAGCGTGTGATTAACAATGAGACCACCTAGCAATCGTATGGCGGGTAGGTCACCTGGCATGCCACGGGTAATGCTTAAATTATAAGTGGTCTCAATATAAGAGTCGCCACTCAGATATATTTGAATATTAGTTGTGCCAAAGGGTGTGTTGATATTAACTGGAGTAATAGTGCTTTCAGGCGTTATATCATTGACTGTTATATTTAAGCGAGGGTATGCAGCGAAAGAAAAAATATTAACGCTATCGGTTACACAACTTGCCGAAGCGGTATATATTTTGGTGCGAGGTTCAAAATCGGGGTTTAATTCCAGATCAACTTCAAGGTCAATATTGATAACTTCGGTGTTATCGTTTGGGTCGATTTCATCCACCATTGCGGATAAACGCAAGCTACTAAGATAAGCATCTTTATCTTCTGCGCTAGTGCAGGCCGTGAGTGAAATGCTAAATAAAATAGTTAATAGTAAATAGTTTAAAAATCTTGTCATGGGTTTACCGGTGTTATTTAAATTAAAAATATTTACGACGTTAATAAGCGTTATAATAATTTAGCTGTTGTTAAAGCTAAGATTAATTTTCGAACTAAATTTAGTGCATATCGAGCTTGCTAAGTTCACTTAATATCGACACCACGAGTGACTCACCCTGCGGGCCAATTTTATCGCAGAGTTTATCCACATCACGTTCACCATCTACCAGTGGTTTGATCAGTGTGCTAAAGCGCGCGAGATCGCCTTGAGTTGTCGACATTTGTTCTGCCATTTCACCGAGCATTGTTAATGCATTTGCATCGCCTTTACTTGCGCCACTAATTAACTGTGCCAACATCGGAGCTGCCATTGAAGGGTCAGCTTCCTGGTTGGGGTCGGGCATAGTTGTTGGGTTTTGAATGCCTTTTAAAATAGCGTCAATAATGATTTGATCTTCTTCATCCAAACCTTTTAAAATGCTGCTGTCACGTTGACCTTTTAATACTTTATGAATTGCAGCAACCAAATTTTCCCAGCCATTTTCTGCAGAGGCTTTTAGCACCTGTTCAAGCCCCGGGCGCAGTGAGGTGTCGCTAAGTGAATTGACTACATTCACTATTAACGGGGCGTGAAAATTTACGATTTGTTGCTGTTTTTCCGGTGCGAAGGTCATAGTCAGATTCTCGTAATGTTTGTTAATGTTTGGGCTCTTCTCTTTTTCTAAGAGAGTTATAAAGCTGAGATTTTTATCAGCTGCTCTTTTAATTTAGTAATTGCAGATTCCATTTCCGCAAGTCGTTCACGTTCTTTATTTACTACCGCTGAGGGTGCCTTGTCAACAAAACTAGGGTTATTCAATTTAGCATTACCCTTATCGCAATTAACTTGCAACTTACCAATCTCTTTATTGAGTCGTGCTAGCTCCGCATCTTTATCAATTAGCCCGGCCAGTGGAATGAGTATTTTCATTTCGCCAACCAGCGCAGTTGAAGACTCCGGTGCGGATTCATCGTTGCCAATAAAAGTAACCGACTCCAGTTTCGCCAGCGTCATAATAAAGGATTCATTATCTTTAAAACGTTTTGTATCTGCGTTACTGGCGTTCTGTAAAATAACCGGTAAAGGTTTGCCCGGTGCAATATCACTTTCTGAGCGAATCCGGCGAATCCCCATTATAAATAATTTCACCCATTCCAGTTCTTCTTCAGCGGCTTTATCAAGCATTGTGTCAGATGTAACCGGATAGGGCTGGTTCATTATTGTGTCACCCGTGTTACCCGTTAGCGGTGCCACTTTCTGCCACAGCTCTTCGGTAATAAACGGCATAATCGGATGCACTAAACGTAAAATGGTTTCAAGTATTTGCACTAGTGTCTGGCGGGTGCCGCGTTTTTCAGCTTCACTGAAATGCTCTTTTAATAAAACCGGTTTGGATAATTCTAAATACCAGTCGCAATAATCCTCCCAGATAAACGCGTAAAGATCCTGTGCAGCTAAATCAAAACGGTAGCTGGCAAAGTGGCGATGAATATTATCTTCAACACCCTGTATGCGTGAGCGAATCCAGCGATCGGCTAAAGAGTATTCGCAATGATTATTGTCGATTCCATTATCCTGATTCTCGGTGTTCATTAAAACATAGCGAGTCGCATTCCAGATTTTATTACAAAAGTTTCGGTTACCAGAAATACGCTCGGTGGATAAAACCACATCGCGGCCGGTAGTCGCCTGTGACGCAAAGGTAAAACGCAAGGCATCTGTGCCTAAAGATGGAATGCCATCGGGAAATTGTTTGCGTGTGGCTTTCTCAATTTTTTTCGCCATCTTTGGCTGCATTAAACCGCTGGTGCGTTTGGTTACCAGCGACTCTAAATCAATGCCGTCAATAATATCAATTGGGTCGAGTACATTGCCTTTGGATTTCGACATTTTCTGGCCGTCCGCATCGCGCACTAAACCGTGAATGTAAATTTCCTTAAATGGAATCTGTCCCTTAAACTTCAGCCCGAACATAATCATTCGTGCTACCCAAAAGAAAATAATATCAAAACCAGTGACTAAAACACTGGTGGGATAAAATTGTTTTAAGCGATCGGTTTCTTCTGGCCAACCTAAAGTCGAGAATGGCCACAGAGCAGATGAAAACCAGGTGTCGAGTACGTCGTCGTCCTGTTTTAAATTTACATCGTCGGCGAGGTTATATTTTGTGCGCGCTTGTGTTTCAGAATCTGCAACATATACTTTACCGTTGTCGTCATACCAGGCGGGTATTCTGTGACCCCACCAGATTTGACGGGAGATGCACCAGTCCTGAATGTTGTTCATCCACTCGTAGTAAGTTTTGTTCCAGTTTTCGGGTACGAATTTTATATCGCCATTTTTCACTGCGGCAATAGCCGGTTCCGCAAGCGGTGCAATTTTCACGTACCACTGATCCGTTAAATAAGGCTCAACAACTGAACCGGAACGATCCCCACGGGGAACCATTAATTTATGGTCGTCAATTTTTTCCAGCAGATCGAGTTCTTTTAAATCGTGAATAATCATGTCACGGGCTTCGTAACGATCGATGCCCTGATATTTTTGTGGGCACTCATCATTAATGCGGGCATCAACGGTGAAAATGTTGTGCATTGGCAGGGCGTGACGTTGGCCCATTTCATAGTCATTAAAATCATGGGCCGGGGTGATTTTTACGCAGCCGCTACCAAACTCCATGTCCACATAGTCATCACCAATAATGGGAATTTCTCGGCCTACTAATGGCAGGGTGATAGTGCTGCCGATTAAGTGTTTAAAGCGTTCATCTTCCGGATGCACAGCTACGGCCGAATCTCCGAGCATGGTTTCCGGGCGGGTGGTGGCGACAACTAAATGCCCAGACCCATCGGTAAGCGGGTAACGCATGTGCCACAGATGTCCGGACTCTTCTTCTGAAATCACTTCCAGATCAGATAATGCGGTGTGCAAAACCGGGTCCCAGTTCACTAGTCGCTTGCCGCGATAAATTAAACCTTCGTCATAAAGCTGAATAAATACTTTATGCACGGATTCGGATAAGCCGTCATCCATTGTAAAGCGCTCGTGTTCCCAGTCCAGTGAGCCACCCATGCGGCGTAGCTGTTGGGTAATTGCCCCACCGGATTGTTGTTTCCAGTCCCAGACTTTTTCAATGAATTTTTCACGGCCTAAATCGTGACGGGATTTGCCATCCGCCGCTAGCTGGCGCTCAACTACCATTTGTGTGGCAATACCCGCGTGATCGGTGCCCGGTTGCCACAGGGTGTTATCTCCCATCATACGGTGGTAGCGGGTGAGGGCATCCATAATGGTATCCTGGAAGGCGTGGCCCATGTGCAGGGTGCCGGTGACATTGGGTGGCGGAATCATAATGCAGTAATTGTCTGCATCCGGCTTAGATTGGGGGGTGAAATGGCCCCTGTCTTCCCAGATTTTGTACCAGGTTTGCTCGATAGATTGCGGATTGTAAGTGGTTTCCATGGATGTATTTGATTTTTTACTGTGAAAAAGAGGCGCAATTATAGCGTAAGTTGGAGATAAGCCGAATAGTTCATTTGGTTGATGTAGGGCTAATGTTTAAAGCAAGGCGTGAATATTTGTATCATTGGACGCTGTTATCGGGCGCCGGAATTAAATTTGAGTAAGTAACCCGTGTGCGGTTAAATCTCAAATTTTGTATAAAGTTTACCTTTTAATTGAGCTTCGATACCGGGCAAAGCTTCGCGAATGGCTTCATCTATTTTTTGTTTTAACGCTTTGTCGTTAATGTTACTTTTATTTTCATTTGTAGCAACAAGCATAGCATCTGAAAAATCTTCTGAAATTAAATTAGCTGATGTTTCATCTTCAATGGTTATTGATGGAATGTCGTTAACCTTTTCATCGCTAACAATATTGGCATTTTCAATACCGTCGATATTTTCATGTGCATATTCAGTCGCCAATTCGGTTTCATCAACCTCATCATCAAACTGATGTCCATCAAAATGATTTAGCATATCCTGATTACCTGCATGGGCAATGTCGGTGAGTGTGGGTATTTGATTTTCAGAATCAGCCATCAATGCTCTCCAATGTGTGATGTTTTAATGTGTAAGCTAAGTCGCGATAGGTTTTATAATTTTGTCGTCCCGCTTGTTTACGTTGTTCATTTTGGTTAAGAATTTCTTCAATGCTAATATTTTCATTTAAGTCGGCGGCACGTGAAGATAAATTAATAATCGATTGAAAATTAGTATCATTAATTTTTTGGTGGGAAATTAAAATGGGCTGTTGTTGATCGTTGGGTTCGAGGGTGGCAATGCCGTGGGGAATAAAACTATCATCACGAATATTCCATAAACAATCATCGAGTGACTGGCTTTCATCGGCATTGTCAGTTTGAATTAAAACCCGTTTACCTGATTGCCAGTGTGCCTCAGCCAACTTGCATGCGTAAGCTTGTAAACTACTTAACTGGTCGTCGGGTAAAATGTAAAAATCAACATTAATCATTATTTTGATTCGGCCAAACGATCAAAAATATATTGCATTAACAGGGGTAAAGGTCGGCCAGTTGCCCCTTTGTTTTTGCCCGTCTTCCAGGCTACACCCGCAATATCTAAATGTGCCCAGTGATATTTTTTAGCGAAGCGCGATAAAAAACAAGCCGCGGTAATAGTACCGGCTTCTTTGCCGCCAATGTTGGCAATGTCGGCAAAATTACTGTCGAGCTGTGATTGGTAGTCTTCAAATAAAGGCAGCTCCCAGCAACGGTCTCCCGCATCACGCCCGGCGTTTAATAAGTCGTTAATTAAAGGGTTATGGTTTCCTAAAAGCCCTGCAGTGTGATTGCCGAGTGCAACAATGCACGCGCCGGTTAAGGTGGCGATATCGATAACTACATCAGGATCAAATTTCTGTGCGTAGGTGATTGCGTCGCATAAAATTAGACGTCCTTCGGCATCGGTGTTTAATACTTCAATACTTAAGCCCGCCATGCTGGTTACAATATCGCCGGGTTTGGTGGCTAATCCATCGGGCATATTCTCGGTGGCGGGAATAATGCCGACAATGTTATAGGGTAACTGCAAATCGGCGCAGGCGCTCATTACACCCATTACGGTGGCAGCACCGCACATATCGTATTTCATTTCATCCATTGCGCCGCCGGGCTTCAGGCTGATACCACCGGAATCAAAGGTCACGCCTTTGCCAATTAAAACGATAGGCTTTTGTGTTTTGTCGCCGCCTAAATGTTGCAAGCTTATTAATTTTGCCGGTTGGCGCGAACCGCGCGAAACAGATAAAAATGAACCCATGCCGAGTTTTTCCATGTCGGCTTCTTCGAGCACTTCGGTTTTAAAATTGCGGTGGGTTGTTTGTAGGTTTTTGGCAACTTCGGCTAAATAGGTGGGGGTGCAAATATTTCCCGGTAGGTTGGATAAGTCGCGAGTTAATTTAATGCCCGAGGAAATCGCCATGCCTTCACGCACCGCTTGCTCGCCTTCGGGTAATTCACGGCGGCTAGGCACGCTAAAAATGACTTTACGCAACGGTCGGCGGGTATTTTCTTTTTTACTTTTAAGTTGACTAAATGTGTATAAAGAATCTTCCGTGGCTTGCACCGCATGGCTAACCTTCCACGCTGAGTTACGGTTTTTTATATTGAGCTCGGTGATGCAGGAAAAAACTTCAGTTGCGCCCCGGTCATCTAAAAATGTTGAAACTACACTATTGGCTTTTTGAAAGGCTTTAATATCAAAGTTTTTTTCACGTCCACAACCAATTAATAAAATACGGTCACATAATGTATTGGGCACATTATGCAGTAGTAAAGTTTGGCCAAGTTTGCCTTCGCACTCACCGCGACGAATTAAATTAGAAATAAAGCCATCGCTGGCATCATCTAAAATTTGTGCAGAATGTGATAGTTTGCGGGAGTCGAAAACACCTACCGCAACACAGGAAATACGTTGTTTTTCTGGGCTACCGCTTTTAACCGAAAATTCCATAATGACTCCATAAAAGTATAATTTTGATTACAGGCTTTAGTTGTCGGTTATATCGTATAACCCTCCGCAATATAGGAAAAATATTCGGATACTACCGGGTTAGCGGCCTGCTTGTTTAAATAAATGAGCTGGGATTTTATGCAATTTTGGCGTGTTTATACAGGGCTAATATTGAAAAACGGCGGTTTATTTTAAAAACAGTGTTTTAGCACGCCAATGGAAAAACAATGAGGATGTTGGTAGAGATATCAACAACCTCAATTCTTAGGGTAGAATATAGCGTAAATATTATAAAGAATGAAAATATCATAATTCATGTTTAAGCATTACTTCCCCATTATTGACCGCTATGTTTCTAAAGAACTGCTGCTCACCTGGCTGGCAGTGACTCTTGTGTTAATGCTGATTTTATTGAGCAGCACTTTAGTGCAACTGCTGGGTAAAGCCGCACAGGGGCGAATTCCGGGGGATGCGGTGTGGCCCTTGTTGATGTTTACCGGCGGGCGTTATCTGATTGTGCTGATTCCTTTGAGCCTTTATTTGGGGGTGTTGTTAACCTTCAGTCGCCTTTATAAAGATAATGAAATGGCCGCGATGGGTGCATGCGGTATAGGCTTAATGCGCTTGTATCGGCCGTTGCTGATGATCGCGATTCCGGCTTCGGCTTTATTAATGTATCTAACGCTATTTTTGATGCCGTGGGTTTCTCAGCAGGCAGAGTTGCTTAAAAATGATATTAAAAATCGATCTGAACTCAGCGGTTTAGTAGCCGGGCGTTTTAATGCTTCTAAAAAGGCCGATGCGATTATGTTTTTGCAGCGCCAGTCGGATGATGGCTCGCAGATGCATAATGTATTTTTGCATCGCGCCGTTAAGAACGGTGCTACGAATAAAGAATCCACAAATACATTAGATAATATAGAGTCGGCGGATTTGGCCAGGCAATATACAGATGACAGAGGGCGCCACTTTATCTTGTTTGAAAATGGCCAGTTATATGAAGGCGAGCCCGGGCATTCGGATTTTCGAATTACCCGCTATGAAAAAAAAGGTGTGTATATCGCAGAGCAGCCCAAAGCCCAAATATCACGGCGTAAAAAAGCCGTGCCAACGGTTGATTTGTGGAATTCTAAACGCGTAGATTATCGTGCAGAACTGCATTGGCGTTTATCGTTGCCGATTGGTGCTTTTCTACTCGCGGTACTGGCGTTGCCCCTAAGTTATACCACGCCACGTAAAGGCCGTTATTCAAAATTGGCATTGGCGATTTTGATTTATCTTATTTATTCTAATTTACTCGGCATTGGTGAATCATGGGTTGAGAAAAAGAAAGTTCCCGAATGGTTAGGGTTGTGGTGGGTGCATGGCTTTGCGGTGAGTTTAATTATTTACTGGTGGATAAAACGTGCGGGTGGTTTTAAACAAATTTGGCAGCAACTTAAATACCGTTCTACTAAACCCGTGGTGACATCGGCGTGAGAATATTAGATAACTATATTGCCAAAACCGTTATCAGCGGCACCTTTATGGTGTTATTTGTGCTCGGCTCTTTATTTGCATTTGTGGATTTTATTTCCGAACTCGATGATGTGGGCAAAGGCCAATATAGTATCTACCAGGCGGCGATGTATGTTTTATTTAGTTTGCCCAAACGCTTATATGAAATTTTTCCCACAGCGGTGTTAATCGGTAGCTTGTTGAGTTTAGGCACGTTGGCGGGTAACAGTGAGTTTACGGTAATGCGTGCGGCGGGTGTGTCGATTATGCGTATTGTGTTTTCGGTGTTGCGAGCGGGTTTAATTTTATTGGTGATTGTGGCATTAATGGGGGAATTTCTGCTACCCGTCAGTGAACGATACGCGCAAACTTTACGCGCAAATCATTTAGGGCAAAACGTGAGTTTGGCGGGTAAGGGCGGCTTTTGGGCGCGCGATGGACAACGTTTTTTATATGTAAGCCATGTGTTTCCTAAAATGAATTTGGGAAAAGTAAATATTTATGAATTATCAAACGATAATAAGCTAAAACGCGTTACTCGTGCTAAGTCGGCACAATATATTAAAGGCCAGTGGAAACTGGAGGATATTCAGCAAACCGAGTTTAGTGATGGTGGGGTGCAAAGTCGAAGTATTGAATCTGAAATTTGGCAAAAACTGCTCAACCCCGATTTGTTTAATGTGGTGAGTGTTGAGCCGGATAATATGTCGGCGATTGATTTATTTAAATACAGTAATTATTTAAAAAGTAATGATTTAGATTCTAGCCATTATGAGTTGGCATTCTGGATAAAAATATTTACCCCTATTTCGAGTTTGGTGATGTTACTGATTGCCATGCCCTTTATTTTTGGCTCGCAGCGCAGTAGTGGTGCGGGTAATAGAATGTTGGCGGGTTTGTTATTGGGCATTGGTTTTTATTTGCTTAATCGCACAGCCAATTATGTGGGGCAGGTTTATCAGTTTTATCCATTTATTAGTGCATCGGCACCGATGATACTGGTGGCAATGGCAAGTTTTTATTCGTTGCGTCGGGTTAAGTAAACTATTTTTTTTCTAACTGTACCAGGTGCGACGCTGACAAAATGTCATGCCAGGTGCGATTTTTTGAATCCACTAAACTCCATAAAAATCCTAATCCCAATACACTCCACGATAAAACCGCTGTGATTGCCCGAATGACGGCCTGTTTTCGTGTGATTTCGTTTCCGTTATCGGATACTAGTTGTAGCATCCAGGTTTTCATGCCCAGTGTTTGTCCGCCCTTAGACCAGAACCAAACGTAGAAAGCAAAGCCGGTAAAAAAAATTGTGCTTAGCATAATCATCTGATTAAGTAAGTAGTAAGGGTGCTCTTTAGTAATGGCATTTAAGTCATTCAAAATATAGGTAGTGATAATGCTTACTAGGCTAGCCACTATAAAACAAATTGCAATTAACAAAAAACCATCATAAATAATGGCCATAAAGCGCTTCATTAAAGAAACCGGAGCGTGGGTGTTTAAATTGGGCATCTACTTTCAGTGAGTGGAGTTCAGGGGGCAAAATTGTAACGGATTACGCAAATTCATGCATTAATCCATTTAAATTAACCATTGGTGCACTAATCACAGAATTATTAATTTTTTAATATAGACTCATTATGAATAAAAATATTTGCAGGAGAGAGCCATGGTAAAACGAAGTTTATTAACGACAGGTTTATTGGGTGCGGGCTTAATTGCCTCCTCATTATCTAATGTATATGCCTTGCCCTATGGGTTTTATGATGCACGTTCAGTGGGTATGGGTAATGTGAGTGTGGCAACAGGGGGGGGGACGACAGCGGCGTTATCTAACCCGGGAATGTTATCGATTAATGAAAATAATGATGATTATGCGTTGTTATTACCCGCATTGGGTGTGCAGGCAATAGATGATGGCAATGTTGTAGATTTGGTTGATGAGTTTCAGGCTATTGGTACGCCTTCAGATCAGGCTGACATTGATAGGCAAATAGAAATATTACTTGAGCTGGAAGATGCGAGCTTAATTGCGGCGGTCATACCCAATGCTGCATTTGTCGTTAGTGGGGATAATTTTTCCTGGGGTGTTAGTGTAAGGGCTGATGCTGTTGTTTCATCCGGTTTAAGAAACTTAACAAATGTAGCGCCTCCCTTTAATGCACTACCTGATGCGGATGTGGTAGCACTCGGTGTCGCTATTGTTGAAATTGGTGTGCCTCTTGGTACAGCACTTTCGTTTGCAGGTATGCAGTTGTCTGTCGGTGTTACACCTAAATATGTACAAGTTAATACGATTGAGTATAGAGAATCGATTTCCACCGCTACGATCGAAAACATTAAAGATGCGGAGAGTGAAGATTTGGGTAGTTTTACCACAGTTGATGCAGGTGCTGTTTTAAGTATTATTGATACTTTTAGAGTTGGTATTGTTGCTAAAAATTTAATTGAAGAAACTAAATATACAACACCCGGGCCAGTTAATTCAGGTGTGGGTGTTCCTGTAAGCTTTGAAACGCAATATAGAGTTGGCGCCGCATTTGATGGTGGTTTTTTTACACTTGCCGCAGATATGGATTTAAATGAACGCAAACCAATTGGGTTTGAAAATCCATCGCAATCTTTATCCGTTGGTGCAGAATTTAATGCATTTAGTGTTGCGCAGTTAAGAGTCGGTTATCAATCTAATATTGCATCGGGTGCAACTGACCCGGATTTATTATCCGTTGGTGTTGGTTTCTGGTTAGGTTTTAATTTGGATGTAGCTGTTGTTGCAGGGGAAGATTCATCTTACGGTGGATTTGTTCAAACAGGCTTTCATTTTTAGAAAAATAAAGTGTGAAAACACTTATAAAGTGTAAAAAACTTCGACGAATTGTTTTTTAAATTTAATTTAAAAGTGTAAATTAAAGATAAATTCAATCTAATTTTTATCTTAAATAAATTTTAAATTTTTGTTTAAACTTAAAAACAAAAAAACTATAAAAAACAAAAAAATTGTAAAAAAATTAAACCTGAACCCTGTTTCAGGTTTTTTTTTGTAAAAAAGCTAAGTTTTTTTAAAAAAAACGTATATTAACGCCTTGATTTATTTGTAAATTAGAAAATAAGAATTATAATCTGTGCATCAATCCGATGAAGAGGAATATAAAAATGGCCCGTCCAAAGAAAAAAGCAGCAAAAAAATCAGTAGCTTCTAAAAAACGTGTAGCAAAGAAAAAAGTAGCCGCTAAAAAACCAGTAGCAAAGAAAAAAGGCGCAGCAGCAAAGAAAAAAGCCGCAGCCGCAAAAAAGAAAGCCGCAGCCGCAAAGAAAAAAGCCGCAGCCGCAAAGAAAAAAGAAGCAGCCGCTAAGAAAAAAGCCGTCGCTCAAAAAGCAGCTGAAGCTAAAAAAGCAATGAAAGATAAAATTGCAGCAGTACAGGCCGACCTTAAGGCTGCGCGTGTAGAGCTGCAAACAGCAGCGAAACGTGAAGCTGCATTAATGAAAATGGCTGCTAATAAAGAAGCAGCCATTGCTAAGTTCGTTGAAAAGTGGACCAAGCAGCAACTTTCTAAGATGGAAAAAGCGCTTAAGCCTAAAAAACGCAAAGCTAAGCGTAAAAAGTCTTAATTGCTACTCTAGATTAAAAATAATCTACAAAAAAAAGCCGTATCCGAAAGGATGCGGCTTTTTTTTGTGGGGCGTATTAATAAATACTCGACGTCTAAATAAAAACATATTTTTTTAGTAGTCAGAGCATTAAATCAATTCATTAAACGGTTGCACTTCAACCATTTCACCGCTTTCAATATCGCCTGCATCCCGGTTTAAAACAATAAAACAATTCGCTTTTGCCATTGAGCTCAACATGTGGGAACCTTGTATGCCGGTGGTGTTAACTATTAACTGACCATTTTCATCGTTTGACATAATGCCGCGTTGAAAATCTTTTCGCCCCGGGCGTTTTTTGATTTTGTTGGTGCATTTTGCAATTAAACGAATGGGGGCTTCAATAATTTCGCCTTCTAATAATTTTAAGCTGGGTTGTACAAATTGATAAAAAGTTGCCATTGCAGAAACTGGGTTGCCGGGTAATCCAAAGAAAATCGTATTATTAATATGGCCAAAAGCTAAAGGCTTACCCGGTTTCATGGCGATTTTCCAAAAACCAACTTGTCCGATCTCATCTAAAATGATTTTTATAAAATCAGCTTCGCCTACTGATGCGCCACCGGACGTAATCACTAAGTCAGCAATATTGGCCGCTTCTTTTAAAGTATCTTCAATTTCTTGTTTAATATCGGGCACTACGCCCATATCAATACATTCAACACCCATTTTTTCTAACATGCCGAATAAAATGTAACGATTGCTGTCATAAATGTCGCCGGGTGCCAGGGTTTGCCCTAGGCCTTTTAACTCATCACCAGTTGAAAAGAACGCCACCACGGGTTTCCTTATCACTTTAAACTCAGTCACGCCCACCGATGCAAGTAAACCCAGTTTTGCTGGAGATAAACGTTCGCCAGCTTTAATAATGATATCGCCAGTAAAAAAATCGTCACCCGGATTGCGAACATTTTGTTTGGCCTTATGTTCGCAGCCAATTTTTATATTATCGCCATCCACTTCGACATGTTCTTGCATAATAACAGTGTCGGCACCATCGGGTACTACTGCGCCGGTCATAATACGAATGCTTTCACCGGCTTTTACTTCACCATTAAATGGCGCACCGGCAAAAGATTTTCCAATAATCTTTAATGTTTGTTCACCCGATTGGGGGATATCGATAGAATTAATTGCATAACCATCCATTGCCGAATTAATAAATGGCGGCACATCTAAGGGCGAGGTCACGTCACCTGCAAGAATATGCCCCGTGGCTTCGTGAATGGTGACATTTTTTTTGCCTTTAATGGGCTGAATGCTTTCTTTTATGCGATCGAGTGCCTGTTCAAAGCTTAAAGAGTTCGGGTCGAATTCATCGTTGCAAGAGGGCTGTTTTTTCATAATGTGTCTTCTATAAAATAAAATGGAAAAATATTGGGGTTTATTGCTGGCTAAATTGAATCACAAAGTCAGCAATGGCTTTTATGTTATTGATGTCGAGTTGCGGCAGTTCGGTATTGTTTAATGGCTTTTCGTTATCATGTGCTAGCGCGATAATGTTTTCATCATCCGGGTACATTAGCGGCTTACCGATAATCTCGCGATGCAGCTCTATTTTACTGAAAGGCCATTTCTTGAATCCTTCAACTAAAATCATATCGACCGAATCGGCGGGAATATGATTTAAAATTTCCTGCAACTCGGGGGCTTTTTCCATTTCGTTTTCTATGCTGATTACCGTGCGATGGCTAGAACAAATTAGCATGGGAACCGCGCCAGCTTTGCGTAACTCGTAACTATCTTTACCCGGGGTATCCATATCAAAATTATGGTGAGCATGCTTAATAACCGCAATGCGTAAGTTGCGTTGTTTTAGCTCGGGGATTAATTTAAGCAGCAATGTGGTTTTACCGGTTCCACTGTAAGCAGCAAAACCCAATAAAGGCTTGGGATAAATGATTTTGCTTGTTTGAGTTAAGTTAGACATTAGTGTTTACCATCAGAGCATATCATTGGGGTGATTAAAATTATTGAAGCGATTTTTCTGTGCAGAAAAATCGCAGATCGCGGGGTCGAGTAAATCAAAAAAGTCATGTACTTTGCGTCGACCCTGTTCTAAAAAATCATTGAGTAAAATTTTGTGCTGGCAGGATAGCAGCGAAAATAAAGTCTGTAACCTTTCACCATCGTGACATATCGCAGTCGTTTTTTGTTGTGAATGTAAACATTGCCATAATTGATTTAAAAGTGCATCAGGTGGTGAAGGTGAGTCACAGGGCACACACAAAAGGTAGGGGGTGGTGCTAATGTGCATCGCGCTTAAAATGCCACTTAAAGGCCCTAAAAATGTTTCATCTGAAAGGTTTTCATCATCTTTGATAACCGTCGCCGCATATTCCTGATAGGCTTCAATATTTCTATTGGCACTAATAATAATCTTATTTTTAGGTGCGTCGAGATGCTCAATGATGTGCTCAATCATTGGTTTGTTTTGCCAAAGCATTAAACCTTTATCTGCTCCTTGCATCCTTTGGCCCCGTCCGCCGGCAAGAATAAGGTAGGTGATTTGGTTTAATGGGTTATCAGTAGGCATAGTGTTATTAATTTAAGAGCGAGTAAGAATATATAACATGGGCTGGAATTAGTCTGGTTTCAGTGTTGTCTATTTAAAGAATGAAATTTTATCATAAATCAAAAACCAATAACCTGAGCAGCCACCTGTTTAATTTTTTGATATGGTGGTATCGATCAAATTCCTATCGGTGAACAATCTATAATAGTGCGCTTTCTTGATGCACTGTGGATAGAGCATGGGCTTAGTAAAAACACTTTTTCGGCCTATAAAAACGATCTGTCAAATTTAGCGCTGTGGTTAAATCAAAACGGCATAGCTTTACAGCAAAGCGAGGCTCGAATTAAAGGAAGGGCATGAGCCAGCAGGCATCCTGCTACTTGCTAAAGCGCTATACAGGGGTGGCGAGTATTGACACGGACAGTTTATCGCCACACGCGCTGCGTCACGCCTTTACGATCCACTTACTTAATTATGGCGCTGACCTGCGGGTGGTGCAGATGTTGCTGGGTCATAGTAATATTTTTGCTACTCTTCAAATTTACTCACATGTAGCCAACCAACGCTTATAAACGCTTTATCATCAACATCATCCGCGTGCCTAACAGACCGACCTGGGGTATTATGTGCGCCAAATAGAACATCGGTCGCGAATTAGGCTGTTTATTAGTGAATTAATAGAAAATCAGCACGAAAGCTTGGAATTAATTATAATCCGCCGTGTCTATCAACACAGAACCTAATCTTGGAATTTATTTATGAAATTACTACCAAAATCAGCGCTTATGCTTATAGCATTGGTATTTACATTAGCGTTAAGCACAACCGTAAGTTATGCAAATGATGCTAACATTAAGGAGTTAAAAGCGGCTTTAGCTAAACGCATGCCGACGGCTGCAGGGGCAAGCATTAAGACAACCCCCGTTGAAGGCTTATTTGAAGTGACGGCGGGCAACCAAATTATGTACATGACAAAAGATGCCCGTTATATTTTTGATGGTGACATGTACGACATGAATACCCGCCAGAATGTTACTGAAAATGCACGAGGCTCGGTTCGGTTAGAGGCGTTAAATGGTTTGGGCGAAAAAAACATGTTGGTGTATATGCCCAAAGGCGAAGTCAAACACACTATCACGGTATTTACCGATATTTATTGCCCTTACTGCAGAAAACTACATGATGAAATGCCGGATTACCAAAAAAATGGTATTAAAGTGCGCTATATTTTTGTGCCTTTCAAAGGTCAAAAAAGTGTTGATACGTCGATTTCAGTTTGGTGTGCTAAAGATAAAACGAAAGCCATGGATATGGCAAAAAGCGGTGAAAGTGTTGAAGCCAAAACCTGTGATAATCCCATTAGTCAGCATCAGGCATTGGCCGCTGAATTGGGTATAAGGGGAACACCGGCGATTATGCTGGAGTCGGGAGTGATGTTGCCGGGTTATGTGCCTTCTGCAAAAGTGATCTCGCAGCTAAATGCAACTAAATAAACCCAGTTGAATTATGTGAGACTTTTACAAGATAACAGATTATTGAAGATTATTTTGAGTAAATGTCTCATGTATTCTCGATAGAAACATTCGGGATAAAACTGCATAGAGCAGTTTTGGACATGGCCGTAAGGCGTAGGGCAGGAGCCCGAAGTAATGACAAGCACCGAAGTTAACGGGACACTAGTGATGCATTCTAATAATTACATTAATGGGTTATCAGGCAATTAAACACCATACATTCAAATGTCTAAAGCGTACAATTCAGTACATTCAGTAAATAACAGATACATTTCTATTTTTTTATCAGGCCATAAAGTTGTCAGCCCATTGGCATACAGTTGCATCTGCTGAATATATTGTTGCGAAATTTCTTTAATATTCTCGGGTGTCGCATGTTGGTGAGTTTTATAATCTACAATTGTTACGCTGTTTTGTGTGATAATGAGCCGATCGATAATGCCATAAACTAAATTTTGATTGTGCTGATATTGAATCGGGCATTCATTAAAAATTTTCATGGCACTTTGGGGCTTGAAAATGTTTTGTAAGTTGCGATGTTGAAAATTATTTTTTGCAACGCTTAGGCAATCATTTAATGAAGTATAATCGAGTTGTATCTCAAAAAATATTTTTTGTAATAAAGATGTATCAGAAATATTTTCATCTTCGCATAAAAACTCAAGCATTCGATGTATGGCTATGCCGCGTTGCCGGGCATTGAATGATGTGTTTTGAGATAATTCATTTGTATCGTGTGCCGCATAATGTTCTACACGGCTAGGTGCAATTATTACCTGAGGCTTTAATGGTACGTCTATTTTTTTAGTGAGTTTATCATTAATTTCTATCGGATTATCTTCAATACTAACTTTGTCGGATGGGTGTTCACTGCATTGCTGTTGCTCACCAAAAACATAACTTAAAAAATCATCTTCAGTATTGCCTGTTAATGTTTTTAGGGCATCGAAAACCGGTTGGTACCAATTCGTAAATGGTCCTTTATCAGGTTGGCATCCACTAATAAATAAATATTGTCGCGCACGAGTAATGGCCACATATAATAAATTGGCATCTTCTTTTTGTTGTGTTAATTTTAATTTTTTGGTAAAACTTTTTGTTGCGCTATCCTGCAATTTCGAGGGAGGTACTAATTGAAAATGACCGGGTTGTTTGTTTTCTACCGGCCAGTCAATTAATGTGCTGAGTGATGAATGATCTTTTGCAACGTTAATGGTGTCTGCCAGATAAACCACTGGTGCCTCCAGACCCTTGCTGGCGTGAATCGTCATAATCCGTACCCGTGGTTCACGGGTTTGCATCGGTGCTTCATCAGGAGCATCGCTGGTGGTGTTTTTTAAACTGCGTAAATAAAATAAAAAGTGCATTAAACTGGGGTAGCGACCGCTATCTAAATCGAGTGCCATTTCTAAAAACAGGGTTAAGTTAGCCTGCACTCTTGCCTGTAAAGGTTCGGGTGTTGAGCGTTTATAGCGTTCTAAACAATCTGACTGTGCAAAAATTTTATCGAGCAAATCATGCACCGGAATTTTATCGGCAAGTAAGCGCCATTCATTTAAGTGTTGCCATGCACGATGCAACGGATGCAGCGGCTCGAGTTCGGTGGATAAAGTTTGCAGTCGTTCAAACCAATGACCTTTAAGTTTTGGTGAGGCGATTAATTGCAGATCGTCGTCACTGGCACTAAATAGCGGCGATTTTAAAACCTGCGCTAAAGCTAAATTATTAAACGGCGTGAGCAATGTATCAATTAACGCTTCCATATCCCGTATTTCTAAGCAGGATAAAAAACTGCCGCGATTGGTGCCCAAATAAGCAATGCCCGCATCGCGCAGGGCACGTTCATAATCGGCGACATGGGCGCGTTTGCGTAGCAAAATAAAAATATCATTGTAGTTCAACGGGCGTTGTTGAGCATTTTCTTCAACTGCTGTTTTATCGATGAGTAGTTGTTTTATATGCGCTGCTATTTGTTTAGCTTCTTGCTGATGAAGCCCACTGATTTCTGTGCGGGGTTCGTGCAATGGATTTCGACAATAGGTCGGCTCGATATTTTTTTCAGCATCACCTATGCGCCACAGCGGTAGTGCTTCAACTTTTCCAGCAAGATTTTTATGATGCGTTTCGTGCTCGATGAAAGTCGGTAAGTTAACTAAAAAATCATTCTGTGAAAATACCGCATTAACGATTTTAATAATGGCGGGTGATGAGCGCCAGGATTTATTTAACGGAAAAGCTTCCGCATTTAAATTTTGTTTTAGCCAGTCAGAGGCCTGTTGTTGTAACTCGGGTTTGGCACGTCGAAAACTGTAAATGGATTGTTTTTCATCGCCGACTAAAAAAACACTGCGATGTTGCTCAGATTCGGCAGCGCACATTTCTTCGAGCAGAGGAAAAATTAATTGCCATTGAGTTGGGTTGGTGTCTTGAAATTCATCAATCAGTAAATGCTGAATTTGCTGGTCGAGTTTGTATTGAATCCACAGGGCGTTTTCTGAGTCTTGTAATAATTTATAACTGCGCCATTCGAGGTCGGTAAAATCGAGTAGACGTTGCTGTTTTTTTAAGGTTTGGTAGTGTTCAATGAGTTTTTCACCGCAATAAAACCAGTGATAATTAAGTTGCCAACATTTTTGTTTGTTTATTTTATCGAGTGTGTCGATGATTTTAGTGCTGATGATTTCATGTGACTCTAAAAAAAAATCCGCACTGGTATCACCGAGTTTTTTACGCAATGTAGCGGTGTCTTTTCGCGATAGAGGGGTATTTTTTTGAGTAAGAAAACAACCTTTAACCAGCTGAAAGTTGGTTTCATCTTTAGGCGTATTCACGAGCCAAGTTGCTAAAATATCAGCAAATTTAAGATTAGTTTTAGTTCCGGTTTGGCCCAATAAAATCGAAAATTTTTGAATGCGTTGAATCATTAAATGACTAAACAAATCTTCAACTGGATCAATGTCCGCATTAAAATCTAAAGTGGTTGCAAGCTGTTGACGGGCAAATTCAATTTTTTGTTGGGGTTCAACATTATCGGTGTAAGCCCACCAGTCACTGCGATGTTGTAAAAAATTATTCAGCACTTTTTCTAAATTAAATAACCCCCCACACCGGTTTGATAGTTGTTGTAAATGGCTGGCTAGCTCGCCTTGCATATCTAAAGTGGCTTCATTAAAAAGCGCATCCCGGGCTTGTTGAATTAATAACTCTGCACTTTCGAGTAAATCAAAGTTCGGTGGCACATCGGCTTCGAGTGGAAAGCGGGTGAGTAAATCCTGACAAAATGAGTGAAAAGTGAGGGTGCGAACCGGGTAGTCGCAATACTGATGGGCTTCGTATAGGCTGCGGGCTTTTTGTTGGTAGCCGGCGTCTAAATCTAACTCGCTTAATAATTTTAAAAGTTTTTCATCGTCAACGGTGGCCAGTTGATAAAGCCGTTCGGACAAGCGTTGTTGCATTTCAGCGGCGGCTTTGCGGGTGAAGGTTAGGGCTAAAATACTGCCGGGTGGAGTATCTTCTAGTAGTAGGCGCAAAATGCGGGTAACTAGCATGTAAGTTTTGCCGCTGCCGGCAGAGGCTGTGACGGTGGCGTTTATATAGGGGTTAGCGGCTTGTATACTCATTTTTATATTTTACGGGATAAATTGAGTGGGTGTTTTGTTTTTATTGATTAGAAAGTTTTAGTTTAATGAGGGTTAAAACTCTCATAAATTAATTGACTTGTAATTAATCAACAAGTTAATAACCCACACAATCCAACGAACAAATTGCGTCAAAGCCTCATCTATTTTATAGTGCTCTAAATTTAACGTACCCTAAATTCCAAACACTAACCGAGTAGATTCAATGAGTTCTTACGATGCCTCAGCTATCGAAGTCTTAACCGGCCTTGAACCCGTACAAAAGCGCCCAGGCATGTACACCGATACCACCCGCCCTAATCATTTAGCTCAGGAGGTCATTGATAATAGTGTCGATGAAGCCGTTGCCGGTCACGCCAGCAAGATTGATGTGGTACTTTATAAAGACGGCTCGTTGGGTGTTACTGACAATGGTCGCGGTATGCCGATAGATATTCATCCGGAAGAGGGCGTGCCGGGCATTGAAGTGATAATGACCAAACTGCATGCCGGTGGGAAATTTTCTAATGATAATTATAAATTCTCCGGTGGTTTGCACGGCGTTGGTGTGTCAGTTGTTAACGCATTGGCTGATAGAGTTGAGGCTGAAATTCGTCGTGATGGTAAAGTATTTTCTATCGCTTTTGAGCACGGCGATAAGATTGAAAACTTAAAAGAAATTGGCAGTGTCGGCAAAAAAAATACGGGTACTCAAATTCGGTTTTGGCCGGAGGCAAAATATTTTGATTCACCTAAGTTTTCGGTATTGCAGCTTAAGCATGTGCTGCGTGCAAAAGCAGTTTTATGCCCCGGTTTAAACGTTAGCTTTTTCGATGAAAAAGCCGATGAAAAAATCGACTGGCATTATGAGGAAGGCCTGGAAGATTATTTGCTGGAAAGCCTAAAGGGGTATGAGTTATTGCCCAAGGGGCCTTTCACGGGTGCATTATCTTCCGAACATGAAGCAGTTGATTGGGCATTATTATGGTTGCCTGAAGGTGGCGAGTCGACCGGTGAATCGTATGTGAATTTAATCCCGACGGCACAGGGCGGCACTCACGTTAATGGTTTGCGTACTGGCTTAACCGAAGCGATTCGTGAGTTTTGTGAATTTAGAAATTTACTGCCCCGTGGTGTAAAACTCAGCCCGGAAGATGTGTGGGAAAAAGTCAGTTATATTCTTTCAGTAAAATTATTAGACCCGCAATTTTCAGGGCAAACCAAAGAGCGTTTATCATCGCGTGAATGTGCCGCTTTTGTCTCTGGCGTGGTAAAAGATTCATTTAGTTTATGGCTTAATCAAAATACCGATCAGGGTGAATTGATTGCAATGCTGGCCATTGATAACGCACAAAAGCGTTTAAAAGCCGGTAAAAAAGTCGCCCGTAAAAAAGTCACCTCGGGTCCTGCGTTACCGGGAAAATTAGCGGATTGCAGTTCGTCGGATGTGAATTTAACTGAATTGTTTTTAGTGGAAGGCGACTCGGCGGGCGGTTCTGCCAAACAGGCCCGCGATAGAAATAATCAGGCGATTATGCCGTTGCGTGGAAAAATATTAAACACCTGGGAAGTGGATGTGGATCAGGTTTTGGCATCGCAGGAAGTACATGATATTTCGGTGGCGATTGGGGTGGATCCCGATTCGGATGATTTAAGTGGTTTGCGTTACGGCAAAATTTGTATACTGGCGGATGCGGACTCGGATGGTTATCATATTGCCACTTTATTATGCGCATTATTTTTACGTCACTTTCGCACACTGACCGAAGAAGGCCATGTTTACGTGGCAATGCCACCTCTGTTTAGAATTGATGTAGGTAAGGAAGTTTATTACGCCTTAGATGAAGCCGAAAAGCAGGGCGTGCTAGACCGTATTTCTGCCGAAAAGAAAAAAGGCAAAGTACAGGTCACGCGCTTTAAAGGCCTGGGTGAAATGAACCCGCTGCAATTGCGCGAAACGTCTATTGCTGCAGACACCCGCAGGCTGGTGCAATTGGTTGTTGAGTCCGGAGATGAAAGTGATCAGGTGATGGATATGCTGCTTGCTAAAAAGCGAGCAGCAGATCGTAAAGCCTGGCTGGAAAGTAAGGGTGATTTGGCGGAAGTTTAAACGATTGGGGTGTTGATTTTTAATTACGGGTTTTGCCGAAGTTCGGCGGCTGAACAACTCTAGGTATTTCGTCAGTTAACACACCTCCGCGCACCAAACGAACAAAGAGTCTGCTATCCTTGGAGACGTTCGTCAGTGAAGGTCCGCCGCTTTGAAAATTGATATACCAGACCTTATTTCCATCATCAACTAATGGTGTTGAAGTCCAGTAGTTACCATAGGCATTTTCAATTGTGGGTCCATTCGGAAAAAACGTGCTATTGATCGCTGGCAATGAGCAGGCGTATTCTACAAGTGAATTAAGTTCATTTTTGTTTGGAATTCGCCAGTCGGTATAGCCGTTATCATCGTTAACGCTCCCAGCAGCACGCATCGCATCTGACCAGTTCAGGCTAAGTGCAGCCCCTCTGGAGCAATCATCCAAATCTAAACCAAGTGGGCATTTTTTCCACATTAACCCAGTTTTATTATCTGTGATTGTCCAATCTCCATTGTCGGTATATGTGCTATCAGGGTTGCTGAGGTTAAGTCTAGCATTAAGGTTGGTGCAGCCTGCATTAGCTAGTGGTTGAACTAGCAAGCTAAAAAATAAAGTGATTAGTGGAATAATAAGTCTCATCATAACTCCTGTCTTTAAATATATGTGTTGGTGGTTATTGTTATTGAGGTGTAAATTCTGTACGAACTAAGCGAATGTATGCAACAAGACCAAATTTATTAATGGCTTCACCCCGTCCATAATAGGTATCAACACTCCAGGCAAAACTATTTAATGAGCTTGCAGCGAGTGAGCTGGATGTCCAGTAATTTACATTGGATAATGTGTTGGGAAAGTAACGGGTGTCAATTGCGGGGTTGAACTGGCTGCTATTCATAATGGATAAAAGCTCAGAGATTGTAGGCATGCGCCAGTTGCTTGCACCGCATGAGTTTGCATTGTTCATATCGCTTACATAAGACTCCGTATCGCAGCCAGTGCCATTCGTGCAAGTTCCCGTGCCGTCAATTGTGCCACTCACCCCGCCATCGTTAATGCCTGTGGAGTTTATCCATTCATAGGTTGAGGTTGTATTTTGTAAGCCAGTAGTGGTTTTCACTTCCCAGATTAAACCCGTGTAGTTGTCTTTTACGCATGCCCAGGGTTGGGTTGCGTAATCTTGAGCTTGATTAGTTAAGGGGATTCCATCGGCATCGAGTTTGGTGTAACTAAAACCGCCAAGTCCATCGCTATTATCGTTGCTGGTTACATCACGACCGTAATGTGCATCTTGTCCGGCAGGAATTAAATCCCCATCGGAGTCGGTGCCGTCTACATTTGTACTTGATCCCGTTGCAATGCAATTAATTGAGTTAGATGAATTTGTAGTATTCGCTTCATCGCCGCAGAGTGTTACACCTGTATCATTTAATCGTCCAGGGTAATCATCACTGATGATTATGCCAGTTGCGGATGCATTACCTAATGTAGCATTAGCTGAAATATTTGAAAGTGTTACCGTAAAGGTTTCGTCACTTTCATCGAGTGTGTCGCCAAAAATTAGGGCGGTAATATTTGCCGATAAGTTACCGGCAGGAATAGTTAGTGTTTCACGGGTTAGATAATAGTCGGTTTCGATTTCAGCTGTGTCCCCATCTCCGGAGCTTGAGTAATCTACACTAATATTGCCATTAGCTAATGCGGATAGTGTCACGCTGAAGGTAATGTAAGTTGTTCCTGTATCGCCTTCTATTATTGAGCTGGTTGGGTTGATGCTTAAAGTGGGAGTGTCAGTGGGCGCGCCAACCTCATTCAGGCTCACGCTTAATGGAAAAGACTGCCCGGGGCGTAACGCAGAAACCCGGCTCTGGCCTCTAAATGAAACCGTGTCGCCAGTTAATGCTTCAATTTCAATTACCAGATTACGGTGGGGGGCAACACGTATGCTGATAGTTTCTGTTTCACTACCAACCGGCAGTGAAACGGAAGTTTGTTTGTTATTGGAATCAGTGATATTAAAATCAATGCGCGTAATGCCAGCAGGTAAAATATTGACAGCAGTATCCTGGCTAAACGATGGAGTGCTTGAATTCGCTTTGCTCTGTATATTACTGTCAGGATTACCACCAGTGATACTGACAGTAAGATAGGCATTGGGGTCGGTGTTGTCATTTTCACAAGCTACTAGTGTTGAAAATAGAAAGGCGATGCTTAATTTTATAATTACATTTCTGTTAATAGAAAAGTTGAGCATAATTGTTTTCCCTAAAAATTATTCTTTAAATTTGTTTGATTTATTATTAGCGTAAAGTTTTTAACGAATTAAAATTCAATTCTTGCGCCAATATTAAGTGTATTTTTTTCGTAGTTATCAATGCCAAGCAAAGATTCATATTGGATGAATGCCATTACGCCGTGGGGTAGTACAACTGAGGTGGCAACTGATAATAGAAAAAAGTCACTGACTCTTTCATCGGTGGTAAAGCTAAAGGCGTTGTTGGGATCTATTGCAAATGCGGCAACAACTTCTTCACCATCGGTTTTAAATTCATGTTTCCAGGCCGCTGAAAACTCCGGTAATAAAACCCCAAAAGAGGTACTGATAGCTTTGCTAATTTGAACGCCCACTTTTGATGTCAGGCTTTTAATTGACTGATCGTTAATATTTAAATTAAACCCTTGTGCAGCCTGTTCTGTAAAGGCATCAATATCATTTTTGGCATAGCCCAGACTAATATCGGTGGTAGTGGACACGCCCGTGCCGGTGAAATAGTGCTCGTAACCACTGCTTAAACTAAAGCTAATGCCATTGCCTTTCGGGTTACTGATAGCGGTTTCGTTGTAGTTAACCGCATTTAATGTGAAATCAATTCTTCGTGAAATATTGTATGAGCTTTGACCGTAAGTGAGTGCGCTTTGAAAATAAATATTCTGGCTATTGTAATAGCTGGTATAAATAGACAAGCTGTTGTCCGATATATCAATGGCGCCGGTGTTCTGGTCGAGAGAAATATCACCGCTTAACGTTTTGAGCGCAATGCCTGCAAAAACATTATTACTAAAACGATAGTCCATGCCCGCAAATAAATAGTTTACGCTGCTTTCATAGCCTGCCAATGTGGAGGTTTCATCCTGTGTCGCATCGTCGAGTGTGCCGGTAATAAAACCACTCAAGCGGTTGTCGTTTAAGCCACCTGCTTCATCGGCACTTGCGCCACCACCACTTAGTTGGTCTTGTGTATCAATAGAGCTTAGTAAGTTTGTTGGCGAATCATTGTTAAATAATGACGCAGATTTTTGGGTGGTAATACTGGCGCTGCGGCGCAGTGAGGCGAGGCGCTTTGCAATGTCGCCAATATCAAATGAGGTGAAGCTGTTTGCGGTGTAGCTATTAATAGAAGTAAATGAGCGTGCAGATACTGCGGTGTAAGCCGGGCCGGCTCCAATTTCGCCTGCTGCGCTAAGATCGTTACAAAATCCCAGCAAAAATTGCTGATCATTAGTTAAGTTGGCGCCACTGCTTAATGTGTCGCAGACTCCACCCGTTTCATCAAGTGCGTTAGCCACTGCCGCCTCAGGTGTGCTGCCATCAGTCGCGACTGAAATATCAATGGTAATTATGTGGGAGCTTGAATAAACCGGTGTAGATATGAGTGAAACTACAGTAATGCCAGCAAAAACAGGCAGGTGCTTGGATATTTTATACATTTATAATGCTTCCATGTTACTAAAGATGAATTCAGTTATATTGAGGGCAGAACCTCATAAGGTAACTGAAACTACAATTCCGTTCGCAGTATTAAGTAATTGTTATGAAATTTAATTATTAGTTGGTGTTATCGTGACCAGCCTAAAAATTTACAAGCTCATTAATTTACATGTTTGCTGCGAAAGATAATTTTATAGTATATTGCTTGCAAACACAAAAAAATATGCTACCGCAGAGCAGGTTAATAAATAAAAAAGTTCAAAACCGTGAGCTAATTAATGTTTATAATTGTAAATGGATTGGAAAAAATTCAGGAGAGTGTAGCGCTGTGCGAGGTGTAAGAGGCTTATTTTTGCTTATATTTTTGTCTGCTTGTGCGTCAAAAAAATCTTTGCAATCAATGGTTGATCAGCATAACTATCAACAATCTACGCACTATAGCGATAACTTTCAGCACATTGTTTACGCTAATCAAGCTTATTATTTAAATGCAAACGACACGTTATATGTGTATTTGGAGGGTGATGGGCTGCCCTGGAAAACCCCTACGCAAATATCAGCTGATCCCGATCCGCTTTATCCGTTGGCGCTAGATTTAATGTCACTCAATACACATCCGAGCGTTTATCTGCAAAGACCCTGTTACGGATTTAAAGAAATGAATTGTGATTTGCAATGGTGGACGAATAAGCGATATTCGCAGGAGGTAGTTGAGAGTATGTTGCAAGTGCTGAAAAGCATTTCGGGAAAGTATCAGAAAATTATTTTAGTGGGTTACAGCGGGGGCGGTGCGTTGGCTGTTTTAATGGCGCGAAAACTCGATAAAGTTAGCAGGCTAATCACATTGGCGGCAAACCTGAATATTCAGAAGTGGACAGATTATCATGGTTACTCCCCTTTGAGCGGCTCGATAAATCCTGCGGATATTGTGCTGCCAGCGCAGGTGCGGCAATTCCATTTTAGCGGACAAAAAGATTTAAATATTTTGCCAGAATGGGTCAAGGCGTTTTCAGACAAACAAGCCAATAGTGAATTTATATTATTGCAAAATATTGATCACAGTTGTTGTTGGCTGAAAAATTGGCCACGCATAATCGATCAGATAAATAAAACTGTGGTAAAATAAAAAATACTGGTTAGTAAGGCTCAATGGTTTGGGTGCGAGCCAATTGACAACCAGATAAGCAGCCAGATAAGCCGCCAGACAGGCAAGAATAAAAACAAGGATATTTATGAACGCTTCTAATGTGCAAATCCAACCCTCACTTCCTATCAGAAAAAGATCCATAAAATTCAAAATTTTAATATCATCATTTTTAGCAGCTGCGCTGATTAATCTTAATGCCTGCGGACCTAAATTAAATGAATTGGATAGCGCGTCAGAAACTGAAAAAGCTGATGGCTTAATGATAGTCGATTGTCTGTTACCTCCACAGTTACGCAAAATTGGTCAACAGGCAACATACTTAACGGCAAGGCGCCCGATTAAAACCACCGGTACCGAATGTGAAATTCGAGGTGGAGAATATGTAGCATTTGACCGCGCAAACTATTCCACCGCATTAAAAACCTGGCTACCACTGGCAAAAAACGGTGATGCGAATGCGCAGAATAATGTTGGTGAAATTAATGAGAAAGGTTCAGGTGTTACGCCGGATTATAAGGCGGCTGCCTATTGGTATAAAAAAGCGGCAGTGCAAAATTTCTCTCGCGCACAAATTAATTTAGGTAGCTTATATGAGAAGGGGCTGGGGGTAGAAAAAAATTCGGTTATAGCGCTTAACTGGTATCGTAAGGCATCGGGTTTGACGGCTGATAATCTTCGGTATACCTCTTCGCTAGAGTCAATTGCCCAAGCGCACAAAAAAGAAGTGTTAAGTTTAAAGCAAAAACTGGCCAAGGCTAAAACTAAGGAAAAAGAAGCGAAGGTGCTTAAAGATGAATTAACGTTGATGCGTAAACAAATAAATGCAAATAAAGATGTGGCGAGTAAAAATAAATTACTAGTACAGCAGGTGAAACAGCTGGAGTCTAAGTTGGCATTAGCCAAAACTAAGAAAACAGATTTATATTCCATTCAACAACAAATTGTGGCATTGCAAGGCATGGTTAAGGTGTCAGTCCCTGCTGCTGTAATTAATAAAACTGAAAATGAAATACCACCGAGTATTGAAATTATCGATCCCGCTATTGTGTTAACCCGAGGGGGTAAAACAGCAATGTTAAAGCCGGTGATAAATACTCAGGAAATAATTGGAAAAATTTCTGCACCGGAAGGTTTAAGGCGGCTTAGTATTAATGGTAAAAGCCACAAAGTAGATAAGCATGATTTATTTTGGGCAACGGTTCCAATTGATAAGCAGGAAACTCCTGTTGTAATTCGCGCAGAAGATACTCAGGGGCAAAAAATAAGTCTATCTTTTTCGCTTTTTTCAAAACGGAATATTCGCAATAATCCGAATTTAAAGAGTGCAAAAAATCAATTAGGAAAAAATTTCAAACTGGGTAACTACTATGCCGTTGTAATTGGAAATAATAACTATGATTATTATGATAATTTAAAAACCGCGATCATCGACGCAGAAGAAACCGCGCGAGTTTTAGAAGAGCAGTATGGTTACAAAACCTTAGTGCTTAAAAATGCCACGCGGTATAATATTTTATCGACCTTAAATAAAGTACGACAGGAATTAACGAGCAACGATAATTTGCTGATTTATTATGCAGGGCATGGTGAAATTGATAAAAAAGATAATAGTGGTTACTGGATTCCAGTTGACGCGAAACCGGAAGGCACTAAAAACTGGATATCGAATAATGCTATTTCAGATGTGCTGGGCACGATTAAGGCTAAGCATGTAATGGTGATTGCAGATTCGTGTTATTCGGGAACTTTATCTAGTGCATCTATTGCCCGTTCATCCACTGAAGCATTTTCACCAGAAATTCATAAAGAATGGGTTGAGATTATGGCGAGTACGCCTGCCCGAATGGCACTAACATCTGGTGGTGTGCAGCCGGTTATTGATAATGGTGGTGGTAAACATTCGGTTTTTGCAAAAGCCTTTTTAGATGTGTTGACAGAAAATCAGGGCTTGTTAGAGGGCTATAGTTTATATACACATATTTTAAGTAAAATGAAAGCCAATACCAATAAGCTGAATGTTGATCAAGTTTCAGATTATGCTCCGATTAAACATGCGGGGCATGAAGCTGGAGAATTCTTTTTTCAACGTATATAGTGTGTTGAAATTGTTTTGCACTAATATGATTAAATTGTATTATGAGTAGTTCAGATACCATTATCCAGCATCCAAAAAAAGATCGCCACCCCGCGACTTTTGGAAAGTATCAAGTTTTATATAAAATTGGTCAGGGTGCAATGGGTGCAGTATTTAAGGCTTATGATCCGTCAATCGATCGTGTTGTTGCAATTAAAACTATTTCTCCCGGCGTTTTATTGATGGATGAAACGGGCGAATTTAAAGAACGTTTCTTACGCGAAGTTCGCGCAACGGGGAAAATAAATCATCCTAATATTATTTCTATATTTGATAGTGGTGAGCTCGATGGCACGCCATTTTTTGTTATGGAGTTTGTGGATGGAAAAGAATTAAAGGATTTTATCACTAACGGCGCTACTCTTTCGGTTGAGCACGCAAAAAAAATTATGTGCCAAATATTAGATGCACTTTACTATAGTCATAATTGTGGGGTGGTGCATCGAGATATTAAACCCAGCAATATTTTTATTGATGTAAACGCTAATGTGAAAATATCCGATTTTGGTATAGCTAAACAAAGTAATTCGGAATTAACTCAAACCGGCAGTATTATTGGTACACCAAGTTATATGTCGCCGGAGCAATGCATGGGTGCTGAAATTGATCATCGCAGTGATATTTTTTCTGCAGCAGTGGTGTTTTATGAAATGCTGACCGGTGAAAAATGTTTTAATGGATCGTCATCACATACGGTGATGCATAAAATTATTAGTAGTACGCCAGAAAGGCCATCTGAATTAAATATACTTGTCCCAAAGTCTATCGATAAGATTTTACTGAAAGCTATTCAAAAAAAACCGAAAGATAGATTTCAAACGGCATTAGAGTTTAAAAAATCGATAGAGAATATAACTAATTCAGGAAGCAATATAGATTTAAAAAAATATATTATTAAATATGCTGCACTTTCAATTGTTGTTTGTGCAGTGGCGTTGATTGTGTTTTTTAGCGAAAGCAATGATCAACAGGTGGAGAGTGATGCTACGGTAGGGTCAGTGCTAGTTCAAACGCAAGAAAAAAACTCGGCATCCGTATTTAAGCCAGATATTACACGAGTAGAGTTGAGTGAAAAAAATAAAATTACCCGCTTATTGAAAGTTGCAAAAGCACATAAGCTTGTTGGTAGGTTGGTTATGCCTCAGGGTAGTAATGCATATGATACTTATTATTTAGTGCTAGAGATGAGCCCGGACAATGATATGGCGAAGCAAGGTTTGCAGGAAGTGAATGATTTGTTTTTTAAGCAAGTGAAATTGTGGGTAGAGCAGGGTGAGTTAGGCAAGGCCCGTGCTGATATAAATGCTGCGTTATTATTGTTTCCGAATGACAGTCGGTATAAAAAATTATTAAAAAACATTGCAAAGTAATAACCATTAATTTTTATTTACAGATACTTCTAACCAAACAATGATTGAGGAATGAATAAAATGAGTAGTCCCATAGTTGCAGATAACAAACCTAAAGCTGTCGCCCTAAATAAAGGAGAAGAGTATTATTTTTGCAGTTGTGGGCGTTCAAATAATCAACCCTTTTGTGATGGTTCCCATGCGGGAACATCGTTTACGCCAAAAGCCTTTACGGCTGAGCAGGATGGTGAAGCATATTTGTGTGCGTGTAAACATACGGCAAACGCGCCGTTTTGTGATGGCAGTCATAAACAATTTAACGATGAAAATATTGGTAAAGAGGGGCCTGGTTTAAAGGCGCAAACAGGTGAGCTTCCGGTTGCTATTGCAACACCTGAAGAACCTACGGTGGCTCTTATACACCAGCTCGCAAAACAAGGTTTATCAAATTTCGGGCATCATGGTCCTATGACATCGATGGGTGTGCCACGCAATGAGTTGCCTCACTGGGATGATTTGCAGATTATGGTGGCGCAAATGGCGGCCAAGCCATTAATGGAAGAGGCTGTGGTAGGAACTGAATTGATTATCGGGCCACAAGCGAAAAAACCACTCAAGCTTTCTATTCCATTATTTGTTTCTGATATGAGTTTTGGAGCGCTATCAGAAGAAGCAAAAATAGCATTATCCCGTGGCGCACAAATGGCTGGCACCGGGATTTGTTCGGGTGAAGGTGGCATGTTACTTGAAGAGCAAATGCAAAATTCAAAATATTTTTATGAATATGCCAGTGCAGGTTTTGGTTATAAAGAGGAGTTATTGACACGAGTGCAAGCGTTTCATTTTAAAGGTGGACAGGGTGCAAAAACCGGCACCGGCGGACATCTTCCCGGTAATAAAAATATTGGAAAAATTTCCCAGGTTAGAAATATTAAAGAAGGTGAGCCTGCGGTTTCGCCGCCCACATTTAAACATCTTTCATCGACGGCGGATTTTAAAAAGTTTGCAGACCGTGTACGTGAAATTAGTGGCGGTATTCCCATTGGTTTTAAACTCAGTGCCAATCATATTGAAAAAGATATTCAGTTTGCGCTCGATGCCAGTGCTGATTATATTATTTTAGATGGCCGCGGTGGTGGCACCGGTGCAGCGCCAGAAATTTTTCGCGACCACATCAGCGTGCCGACAATACCCGCATTGGCAAGAGCGCGACGTTATTTAGATGAGCAGGGTGCAAGTGGACGTGTCACTTTAATTGTCACTGGTGGTTTGCGAGTGCCGATTGATTTTGTAAAAGCTTTGGCGCTGGGTGCAGATGGGGTGGCAGTATCTAATAGCGCCATGCAAGCTATTGGCTGTGTGGCAGCAAGAATGTGTAACACTAATAACTGCCCGACCGGCGTTGCTACACAAAAAGAAGAGTTACGAGCAAAGTTAAATATAGAAAATTCTGCACAACAATTAAATAATTTTTTTAATGCGTCTGTAGAGTTAATGAAAGTGATGGCCAGAGCCTGTGGGCATGATGATTTTAGTCAGTTTAATAAAAATGATTTAGCCACCTGGCATCGTGAAATGGCCTTGCTTTCAGGTGTGACGTACTCAGGTTTATTGCCTGCGGTTTAATTTCACGCCTTTTTTTGTTAAAGAGGGAGGTGCGGTGTAACTATAGCGCTTCTAGTGCTGAGCGAAATGTTGCCGGAGCTGAAAGTTTAAAATAATCTAAATCTTCTGAGGTGATTCATTGTGTTTGTGAGCGGATTTGAGCATAATCCTGCGGATACAATTTATCAGAGAATGAATCATCGCATGTCAGATCAAACCGATTTAAATTTCGAAGGCGTTGAAAAGCAACCCTTAGCTGAATTCACCGAAAAAGCGTATCTGGATTATTCCATGTATGTTATTCTCGACCGTGCCTTGCCCTTTATTGGCGATGGCTTAAAGCCGGTGCAGCGTCGCATTGTTTATGCGATGTCAGAATTAGGGCTGGTATCCACCGCCAAGCATAAAAAATCTGCGCGTACCGTCGGTGATGTGTTGGGTAAGTTTCATCCGCATGGTGATAGTGCCTGTTATGAAGCGATGGTATTAATGGCGCAGGATTTTTCATATCGTTACCCGCTAGTGGACGGACAGGGCAACTGGGGTTCACCGGATGACCCGAAATCTTTCGCTGCGATGCGCTACACCGAATCGAAACTGTCTAAATATGCAGAAGTGCTATTGCAGGAGTTGGGGCAGGGCACAGTCGAATGGCAGCCAAATTTTGATGGCACGTTAGAAGAGCCAAAATCATTACCCGCGCGCTTGCCGAATTTATTATTAAACGGCACCACCGGTATTGCGGTGGGCATGGCCACCGATGTGCCGCCGCATAATTTACGCGAAGTGGCGACGGCCTGTATTCGATTACTGGATGAGCCGAAAGCTACAATCGAGCAACTCTGTGAACATATTCAGGGGCCGGACTATCCTACCAATGCAGAAATCATTACTCCCCGCGAAGAGTTAATGGAAATGTACACAAAGGGTAAGGGCAGTATTCGCGCCCGCGCCATTTATGAAAAAGAAGACGGTGATATTATTCTGACCGCATTACCGCACCAGGTTTCCGGCAATAAAATTTTAGAGCAAATCGCCCAGCAAATGACGGCTAAAAAATTGCCGATGCTGGAGGATATTCGGGATGAATCCGATCATGAAAATCCCACGCGTTTAGTGTTAGTGCCACGCTCAAATCGAGTTGATACCGAACAGCTAATGACGCATTTATTTGCGACCACTGATTTAGAGCGCACCTACCGCGTTAATATGAATATGATCGGTATTGATGGCCGGCCTGCGGTAAAAAATCTGCGCATGATTTTAAAAGAGTGGTTAACGTATCGAGTGCTCACGGTTAAAAATCGTTTGAATTGGCGACTCGAAAAAGTTAACAAGCGTTTGCATTTATTGGAAGGTTTGTTAATCGCATTTTTGAATATTGATGAAGTGATTCAGATTATTCGAGAAAGTGAAAAACCTAAATTTGCATTAATGCAGCGTTTTGGTTTAAGTGAGCTACAAGCCGATTATGTACTGGACACAAAACTGCGCCAGTTAGCGCGTTTGGAAGAAGTAAAAATTCGTGCCGAGCAAGCCGAGTTGGCAGAAGAAAAAGCCAGACTGGAAAAGTTATTAAGCTCTGATCGTCGCTTAAAAACCTTAATCAAAAAAGAAATTTTAGATGATGCACAAACCTACGGTGACAAACGTCGTTCGCCAATTGTGGCCAGAGATGCGGCGCAGGCAATGAATGAGTCTGATTTATTATCCAGTGATCCGATTACGGTTGTGTTATCCGATAAAGGTTGGGTACGCGCGGCCAAAGGTCACGAAGTGGATGCGGGTAAATTAAATTATAAAGCCGGTGATGCGCATCGTTCATCTGCAAAAGGCAAATCGAATCAGCCTGCCGTTTTCCTCGATAGTACCGGCAGGGCTTATACCTTAGGTTCTCATACTTTGCCTTCAGCACGTGGGCAGGGCGAGCCATTAACGGGGCGATTTAACCCGCCACCGGGAGCGGTGTTTGTCGCTGCGTTAATGGGCGACCCGAAAGATTTGTATTTGTTTGCCACCAGCTTTGGTTATGGTTTTGTGTGCGAGTTAGGCGAGCTGCAATCCAGAAATAAAGCCGGCAAAGCGTTCTTAAAAGTGCCGCCGGGCGCGAAAGTTTTAGCGCCGGTTAAAGTGCGTAGTTTAGAGGATGATTTTATTGTGGCGGTGAGCTCTGAAGGTCACATGTTAGTTACCGAATTATCTGAACTGCCACAAATGGCAAAAGGTAAGGGTAACAAAATTATTAATGTGCCTTCAGCAAAATTAAAATCCGGGGAAGAATGGATTTGTGCGATCGACTTAATTCAGGATGGTGAAAAGTTAGCGATTTATGCGGGTAAAAAACATAAATTAATGCGTGGTGGTGAGGTAGATGCGCATTATGCTGAACGCGGTAAACGTGGCTTTAAGTTGCCGCGCGGATATCAGAAAGTGGATCGAATCGAGGTTGAAATTAAGGGGCTGGGTTGATGTTTTGTGACAAAGCTGAATTTGCTTTAATCTTTGGCGCGGTAAGCGGGGCATGTCAATAAACCATATATTATGGCTGTGTGTCGTTAGGAGTGGTTATAGTTGCAAATGCTATTCATCCTTAATAATTATATGGTCTTAAAAAATGTTGTTTTTATTTCTTTAGGGATTAAGTTGTGTTCGGTGTTAAAGGTCTCTAGTATGCTGTTTTTTTGGAAGCGCTAATCGGCTAGTATTGATTGCTCTTTAGCTATAGTTTCCATCGTTATATACAATGAGTAATTGAGTCGGTAAGACTTCATAATGTTAGCCCACAATTTATTTATAAACGAAGACTCATTTACCATTAGTTCTGTGTGGTATTATGACGGAGTGTGTCTATGTCGATTTTCAACGATATAAGCTTACGCAATTTACACGGTGATATTTTTGGCGGGGTTACTGCCGCTGTAATTGCACTGCCTATGGCACTGGCATTTGGTGTTGCTTCTGGTGCAGGTGCCGAAGCTGGATTGTATGGTGCTATTTTAGTTGGTCTATTCGCTGCCTTGTTTGGTGGTACGCCCACGTTAATTTCAGAGCCGACAGGGCCAATGACCGTTGTATTTACAGCGGTTATTGCAAAGCTTATTGCGACCAATCCCGAAAACGGTATGGCAATGGCCTTTACCGTGGTAATGATGGCCGGTGTGTTCCAGATTATTTTTGGTCTTTTACGGTTGGGTAAATATGTTACGTTAATGCCGTATACGGTTATATCGGGCTTCATGTCGGGTATTGGTATTATATTGATTATTCTGCAAATTGCGCCCTTATTAGGGCAAGCAACACCGGCGGGTGGTGTTATACCGATATTGCAAAGTCTTCCTCAACTTTTTACATCAATAAAAACAGAAGAAGCGATGTTGGCAATTATGACGATTGCTATCTTGTATTTCTTGCCAGCTAAAGTTAAGCGCTACCTGCCTGCACAACTTGCTGCGCTTATTATCTGCACGATCGTTGCAGTTGTATTTTTAAAATCAGATGGCATACGTCTCATTGGAGAGATTCCAACTGGCTTGCCTCAATTGCAGCTCCCCGTTTTCAGTGTAGATCAATGGCGAATAATGCTATTTAATGCGATAGTTCTTGGTTTGCTGGGTTGTATTGATGCTTTACTTACATCGGTTATTGCCGATAGCCTAACGCGCCAGCAACATAATTCAAACAAAGAGTTAGTGGGTCAGGGAATTGGTAATATGGTGTCTGGCTTGTTTGGTGGTTTACCTGGCGCGGGTGCTACTATGGGCACAGTTGTTAGTATTCAGGCCGGTGCGCGCACCGCATTAGCGGGCTTGGTAAGGGTCGGTATACTTTTTATTGTTATTCTTTGGGCTGCCTCGTTGACTTCTGTGATCCCGCTTGCCGTGCTTGCCGGTATCGCGTTTAAAGTCGGTGTCGATATTATCGACTGGCGATTTTTGAGGCGCGCACATCTAATTTCAGGTAAAGGCACAATTATTACATATAGTGTTATTGGCTTAACCGTATTTGTTGATTTAATTATGGCGGTAGGTTTCGGCTTGTTTGTGGCTAGTGTTATGACGGTGACGCGTTTATCTGAACTACAGTCAGATGATGTTAAAGCGATTACCAATAAAAATAAAAATGATTTAGACCTGACTGAGCGTGAATCTGAGTTATTAGATATTATGGGGAACAAGTTATTATTGTTGCATCTTGATGGTGCGATGATATTTGGTGCCTCAAAAGAAATAACACGCAAAAACTCTAATACTGATGATTACAGCACGCTTATAGTTGATATGACGGATGTTTCACATCTTGGTGTGTCCTCTGCACTGGCATTAGAGGCGACAATTATTGAAATGATTAAAACCGATCATAGTGTATATTTTGTTGGTAAAAATGAACAGCCAATGAAGCGTTTGGCAAAACTCGGTTTGCTGGATTATATTCCACCAGAGAATATTATTGAGCAACGTGAAGTGGCAATGGAACGAGCAATACAAGCGTATTTGGAGCAGAAAAATATTAAAGCAGGTTGAGTGCGGATATCGGTCTGCTTAAGCTTGAATTAATAGAGCGGTTAAACAATAAAAATCGAGTCAGTTGTTTTTTTTGCTAGAGCGGGATCGTGTGGCTGGTTTATCATTTGGCACCTTCTGGTGCTAAATATGCGTAACGAAGACACCTACCAAGCGGTTTTGTCTTAATTTTCTCCAGGTGAATCTTATTCTGTTTTTTAGAAAAACAGGTTTGAGTTAAAATCAAGTAGTTTTGCAGCGCTACAATGAACTATGTTTAAATGAAGTTTTTGGCTGTTTGTAGAGCAGTAGAGCGCGCTGTAAATGGGGTTGCCTTATATTGATAGGGTTTTATCTATCAATAGTTGTTTATTTATTTATTGGTATAAAGACTCTCTGTTTTCTAAACTTGTATGCTCGATTCTCCTGAGTGCGTTTAAAAGGCGTGGATAATATTTTTATGTGTTTATCTTGTTTTAAAGTAAAGAAAAGCGCGATACAGAATGACAATTGAAGCATGACCATGGTCAAACTTAGAACGAGTGTTTATATTGATTCTTTGCAGCCTCAGCTTGCAGAATACATAGCGTCTGTCTCTCAGGGTTTTCATCCGGTTCCCGGTAACTCATGTCTGTGGATAGAAGTTTCTCCAGGCATGGCGATTCATCGTTATACTGATATAGCATTAAAAGCCACACGGGTTAATTTAGCGCAGCAGGTTGTTGAGCGTGCCTTTGGTTCTATGGTAATACACCACCGCGATCAAAGTGATGTGCGCGAGGCGGGGCAGGTGTTGTTGTCAAGTTTTGAAGCTGAGCATTTGGCTGGTCGGCAAGCTTGTAAAGTAACCTGGAGTGAGGTGATAACAGGTATGACGTCTGACCATACCGTGTTGATAAATCGTCAGGATCGTCGTGGTTCAATGATGCTACCAGGGCAGAGCATGTTCATTCTCGAGACCGAGCCAGCAGGTTATATTGTTTATGCGGCTAATCAGGCGGAGAAGGCGGCCAATATTACGCTTATCGATGTTAAGGCGATTGGTGCTTATGGTCGTCTGACCTTGTCAGGCACAGAGGCTGATGTGGCTGAGGCCGCCGCCGCCGCTATGCAGGCGGTAGAGAATCCGTCTCAGCTTGGTAGTCACGATAGTTGGTAGTCATTCATGCATCGTCAGCAATTACTTGAATTATTAAAAGCACATAAAACAAGGTTCATGGATGAGTCGGCTTATGTGTCACGTGCGCTGCATTTTATTGAAGCACATGAAGATTGTTTTTATAGAGAGCTGTGGCCGATACACGTAACAGGCTCAACCTGGGTCGTGAATGCAGCTCGTGACAAGGTTTTATTGTTGCATCATCGCAAGCTTGATCGCTGGTTTCAGCCGGGCGGTCACGCCGATGGCGACTCGGATATTTTGCGCGTGGCGCTTAAAGAAATGTCTGAAGAGACGGGTCTTGATGAGAAGCACATAAAACTTGTAGGTGCGGAAGTTTTTGATGTTGATATTCATCGTATAGATGTCAGCATTGATGGCCCGCAACACGAGCATATTGATATAAGGTTTTTGGTTGAAATAGACGATAGTTTGTTTTTGCCGGGAAATGATGAGTCGCATCAAGTGTTATGGGTTGATTTGTGTCGGGTGACAAGTTATAACAATAACCGCTCTACAGTGAGGATGGTGCAAAAGACGCGTCAGTTGCTCAGCTAGTTTGAGTGAGTGCCTGGGTGTGGTTGTTGGGTGGTTAAATTTTTGAGATGTTCTTGCGTAATTGCAGTCACTTAAAATATATAAAAAACATTCAATCAGAGAAAAATTTATTAAGTTGTTTTTACAGGTAACTAGGTTGTAAGTTGTTAAAAACATTGAAATAAAGTTGACGTATAGATGTAATGCTATCAATCATCAATAAAATATCGATTGGTGCAAATCATGGTTCGTAATTTATGATTCGAACATATTAGTAAATTGGTAAGTTAGTGAGTTGCTAGCTTAGAAATAATTCATACAAAAGTAAACAAAGTAGGAGATAACGATGTCTGAAAAAGCTTATTCAGCTGGTGTTAAGGAATATAGAGAGAAGTACTGGGCACCAGATTATGTTCCATTAGATACGGACCTTCTTGCCTGTTTTAAAGTTACAGGGCAACCAGGTGTTCCCAATGAAGAAGTGGCAGCAGCTGTAGCGGCAGAAAGTTCAACGGGTACTTGGAGTACTGTATGGTCTGAGTTGTTAACAGATCTTGAGTTCTACAAGGGTCGTGCTTATCGCATCGAAGATGTGCCAGGTGATTCAGAGTCGTTTTATACGTTCATTGCGTATCCAATTGATCTTTTCGAAGAAGGCTCAATTGTTAACGTATTAACATCACTTGTTGGTAACGTATTCGGTTTTAAAGCGCTCAAGCACTTACGTTTAGAAGATATCCGTTTCCCTATTGCTTACATCAAAACATGTATGGGTCCACCAAGTGGCATCATGGTAGAGCGTGACAAGTTAAATAAATATGGTCGTCCAATGCTGGGTGCAACCATCAAGCCTAAATTAGGTTTGTCAGCTAAAAACTACGGTCGAGCAGTATATGAATGTTTGCGCGGTGGTCTTGATCTGACTAAAGATGACGAAAATGTTAACTCTCAGCCTTTCATGCGCTGGCAGAATCGTTTCGAATTTGTTGCTGAAGCGATTCAAACAGCAGAAAGAGAAACTGGCGAGCGTAAAGGTCATTACTTAAACGTGACAGCGGCTGATCCTGAGCAAATGTATGAGCGTGCAGAGTTCGCTAAAGAGCTGGGCATGCCAATTATCATGCATGATTTCTTGACAGGTGGTTTCACAGCTAACACAGGTTTGGCTAAGTGGTGTCGTAAAAATGGCGTACTGCTGCACATTCACCGTGCAATGCACGCTGTAATCGATCGTCATCCTAAGCACGGTATTCACTTCCGCGTATTAGCTAAGTGCTTGCGTTTATCAGGTGGTGACCACCTTCACACGGGTACGGTTGTTGGTAAGTTAGAAGGCGATCGTAATTCAACATTAGGTTTTGTTGATCAATTACGCGAATCTTTTGTTCCTGAAGATCGTTCACGTGGTGTTTTCTTCGACCAAGATTGGGGCTCAATGCCTGGCGTATTCGCGGTTGCATCGGGTGGTATTCACGTATGGCACATGCCAGCGCTGGTTAACATCTTTGGTGATGATTCAGTGCTTCAGTTTGGTGGTGGTACACAGGGTCACCCTTGGGGTAACGCAGCAGGCGCAGCCGCTAACCGTGTTGCACTAGAAGCTTGTGTTAAGGCGCGTAACGAAGGTCGCGAACTTGAGCGTGAAGCAAAAGATATATTGACACAAGCTGCTTCACATAGTCCTGAACTGGCTATTGCGATGGAAACCTGGAAAGAAATTAAGTTTGAATTTGAAACAGTTGATAAATTGGACGTTAATTAATCCATTGTCGCTGAGTTATCCAGCCTAAATATTTGGTTGGATAACGATTCAAATACAGAAAAATACATACGAGGAATTTTAAGATGATGAATAACACTGAAATGGGCGATTACAAAACAGTCCAAACGTTAGAGACTTTTGGTTTTCTGCCTAAGCTGACTCAGGAAGAAGTGCACAAGCAAATTGCTTACATCATTGCACAAGGTTGGACGCCAGCGATGGAGCACTCACACCCTAGTCGTTCAATGGATAATTATTGGCCGATGTGGAAACTGCCCTTCTTTGGCGAAACCAATTTGGGTCGCGTTGTAGAAGAATTAGAAGCTTGTCGTCGTGCTTATCCTGACCATCATATTCGTTTGCTTGGTTATGATAGCTACACACAAAGCCAGGGTTCTTGTTTTGTAGTATACGAAGGTCGTTCATAAGAATTACTGTGTGGCGCCTCTTGTATGTGGCGCTGCAAATGTAATGTAATTTAATGAATTTTAGTTAGTGGAGTGATGGGGATAGCCATGACACAGTCAACAAACAGTATGGGTGCACGCGAGGCGTCTCGAGCAAGACGTCGTGCGTTATCGGCTACAGGTAAATCGGCTGTTAAAAGTTCGCAGCCAAATGTGACACGAACGCAAGCGGTTAAAACGACTGCGGCGCCAGTTGCAGCATCGGCTGCTACTGCGCCAGTCGTTGTGTATCAAGGTGCTACTAATGTGCCTGCAGGTAAAGCGGCTTCTAAAGCCAGGCGTCTTGCGATGTCGAGCCGAGGTAAAGCAGGTTCGACTAGTAAAGATCGTAGTCGTGTAGCGGCTGATGTCGTGTCTGCCAAGCCAAAATCTGTGGCGGCACCTGAGAAGTCTGCGGGCGGTTGCGGCTGTGGTTGTGGTGGCAAAAAAGCTGAGTGCAAAAGCCAGATGGCAGTTGCACCAGCCTCCCAGAGTGTGTCGCCATCTTCATTAGATAGTACGCGCCGTCAATCCATTAAAATGAGCTCGGGTCGAGCAGCGTCTTTTGCAAGACGTAGTGCAATGTCTAAGCGTGGCAAAGCCGGCGTAAGCGCCAAGGGTTTGTCTGCTGCACAAACGGCCAGAGCCACTAATCCAAATTTGTCGAGTCGTGAATTGGCAAAAGTTCTGCGTGATCAACGCAGCAGCCAAGGTCGATGTGGACAAAAGAAATCTGATCCTTGTGGTCGGGTAAGACCTAATAAAAACGCGGCAGCACAAGATGCGCCGTGGAAAGTCGGTGTTAGTGAAACCCTCCAGGGTCAAACACTAACCGGTACTATGGTCGGTCGTACTCTACCCGTAACCGGTAACGAGCAAAGTACTTGTCGTGACGTTACAGGTACAGAATATATGGGTGCTGATACATTTCGCGAGTTTTGTCAGTCAGATCCATCAAAACCAGTGCGTAAAGTAGATGTGACATCTACCTCACATGGTAATGCGGTGAGCGGTAATAAAATTGGCCGTGGTGAAAATGTGACGGGCAATGAAGTCGGTAGCTGCAAGAGTGTTACTGGTAACGAATATATGTCGTCTAATGAGTCTGAGGCTTTTTGTGGTACCAAAGCTCAAAACTCACCTAGAAAAGTCAGTGTTGTAGAAACGCGTCAAAAAAATGCGATGACTGGCAGCAATGTGGGTCACTCAGAAAAAGTGACAGGCAATGAAACGGGTTCAAATAGCTTGTTAACCGGCTCGCAGTATATTCAGTCAAATGAGCTGGACAATGCTAACCGAGTGCCAGCAAAAGTGGGTGCTGGTCAAACGCTTCGAGGTGGCAGTGTTTCTGGCAGCATGTTAGATAGAACTCAGCATGTAACGGGAAATGAAGCCGGCTCATGTCGTAATGTGACGGGTGATGATTATGTTGGCCAAGAGCAGTTCGATGGTTTTTGTAAAACAGCGCCGCGACCTGTAGACAATAAGGTTGAGCTGTCATCGACAAATCAAGGCAATATGGTTACCGGTGTAATGACAGATCGTTCAGAGTCGGTTACCGGTAATGAGCCGGGTACATGTAAGTCTGTTACGGGTACACCTTATGCCAGTGCAGATCAAGCGGCTGCATTTTGCGATGCAGAACAGGTAAAAAAAAATTTAGCGCGTAACCCAGCTAAGCGCTCTGTTGCAGCTTCGGTTATCAGCGGTATTCAGCCATCGGTGGGTGGCACGATGACGGGAGACAATAAAGGTGCGTGCGAAGCGGTATCTGGTACACCTTATGTTGGAGCTGATCAATTAGCTCAGGCATGTTCGTCGCCAGTCGTTGAGGAGCCTGCCAGTGATTTTCCTCAGTCATTGTCGGCAGCAATGGGCGCGAAAGCTGCTGCTGTTGCTACGCAGCCAGCGGTAGATTCAGGCGCAGTAACAGGCAGCAGTTATGAAAAGGGCAATATTACAGGTCCTTTTGGAATGGCTGCAGGCAAAGTAACCGGCACAGAACAAGCGCGTTTTAGTGGTCGTCCAGCGCCTGATGTTGCCGAAGAACCTGTTATGGTTGAAGGCCGTGAAAAATCACGCATTAGTGGTGAAGGTATGAATACTAATCAAACCATTACGGGTGATGATTGGGGTCGCGGTAAAAACGTAACGGGAACTGAAGGTACTTCGGCCGTTCAACGTAATCCAAGTTACCGCTCTGAAGTTGGCATGGTTTCAAATGCAGCGATGGTAAATAAATCAAAGCGCAACGACGAGTTGCCAGTACCGGTAAGCAAGGTAACTGGCAGCAGTGGTAATACAGGCCAGGGTTCATTGATTACATACTCTGGTGGTGCTCGCGGTTAGAGCGAGATATTTAACTTATGTTAAATGCGCGTCGTAATAGGTATAGAAGATCGGATAGGTGTAATACGGGTACGGCTCCACTTGCTCGACCTAGTGCAGGAAATGTACCTGCATTAGCTGACATGGCAAATAACGGTTTGTCTCATTCGCTGGCGAATGTGCATGAAAATGAAAATTTATTTGCCTATGAGCGTCGAGTAAAATCTGCATTTGATAATGTGGTGCCGGTGCTAAAACAAATATCAGCCTTACAACATGGTGCTGATTTTGAAAATAAAGCGCAGCAGCTAGCCCAAAAAGAGCTGGGGTTTGAATTGCCAAAAGCCATTCTTGCCGATGCCTGGGTGCAGCAGCTGGACATGAAACGATTGTTTGCTTGGTGTTTGTTTGAGACGTATCAGCGTTACAGCGATGCGTTTTATTCTGAAGACCCGCTGGGTAGCGATAGTGCTAGCGAGCTTGAATTTGAAACGCTTTTGCAATCTTGTGGTTTTCATACGCTCGATGTTTCGCCCTGTGCCGATGGGCGATTAGCGCATGTTATTCGATACGTGATGCGCCTGCCGTACAAAATGGTACGCCGTAAATCGTATGCGGGCGCATTGTTTGATATTGAAGATAGCCTTGATAAATGGGTGGAAACAGAATTAAAACGTTTCCGCGAAGGCAAGCCCGATACGGCTGATTCTTCAACGCGTTACTTGAAAACGGTGGTTTACCACCATAGCTCAGTTGATCCTGAGCATGAAGGATGTGCCGCACACGGCTCTAATACAGAGCTTGCCGCAAAAGCGGGTGTGGAGCGTTTAGTTGCTTTTAAGCAAGCAATTGAAAATACGCATTGTTGTGGTGCATCGATAGATTTTTTATTGCTTGGTTTGGACACGGATACGGATACAATCCGCATTCACCTGCCAGCCGAGCAAACTGGTATTGATATACAGAAGTATTTAGATGCAGGTGAAATTTATCGTGCCACTCAATCCATGTCGGCCACAGAGGCAAAACAATGGATTGATAATTTTGTACAGGGCTCAAGCCCTGATATGACAGAAGGCATGAAAAAATTTATGGTTCACCTGCTGATAAATAATATTTCTCAAATTCAGTATGTGAATCAATATTATGCGGGCCATTATGAAGATATTGGCCATGCTGAACGATTTATTGGTGCTGGTATAGGTTTTGAAGAAGTACAGCTGCGCAACTTAACGTATTTTGCTTATTTAAATACGGTTGAAGAAGCTGCGGCAGACTTAGATGTCGGCATTAAGATTTTTACAGGCTTAAATGTGACACATGGTTTACCAGTGCCAATTGTGGTGCGCTATGACTATCATAGCAATGTGCCAGGTTCACGAGAACGAGCAATTGAGCATTGTTATCGCGTGGAAGAGGCCATTAATAGTCGTTTTGAAGCGCTGCAAAAGCAGGGTTTATTACATATATTATTGGCCGTACGCGATGTTAATGTAAGTGGAAAAATTGAAGTTATAGCTTGTTCAGTTAATGCAGAAGCAGCACAAGGGGCTCACTAATGAAGATTTGTCAGGTTGAAAAACCGTTAGTTTCGACTAATCGGATAGCGGGTCTGGAATATAAGCATTTGCAAGTCGTGCTTGATGGTGGCTCGCAATTGGTTGCTGTTGATGCAGTGGGTTGTGTGCCAGGTGACTGGGTGATATGCGTAGGCAGCTCAGCTGCACGTGAAGCGGCTGGTAGTAAAGAGTATCCAAGTGATTTAACCATCATTGGGATTATCGATCAGTGGCCACCCGAAGAAGGTGTTAAGTAATGGATATCTACAGAGCAGAAGAAGCTCTGACCTGTACTAGCCGCATTAGTGGCTTACAGCAGCAAGGTTTACGCATATTGCGTGATAATAAAGGTAAGCGACATGTGGCTGTTGATCCAGTGGGGGCTAGAAGTGGCAACTGGGTTTTTACGGCAAGTGGCTCCGCAGCTAGGCATGCAACTGGTAATTATCAGGTGCTTACCGATTTAACGATCTGCGGAATCATCGATTTTTGGGAAGCAGAAACAAACTGAATTAATTTAAAAATAAATTTAAATTACGAATTTTTAGAAACTTAATTAAACAACGTTGGAGATAACTAACATGGCAACTGAAAATTACGGTATAGCACTGGGTATGATCGAAACTCGCGGTTTAGTCCCTGCGATTGAAGCAGCTGATGCAATGACAAAAGCGGCTGAAGTACGTCTAATCGGACGTGAGTTTGTAGGCGGTGGTTACGTGACTATTTTAGTACGCGGCGAAACAGGTGCGGTCAACGCAGCAGTTCGTGCCGGTGCTGACGCTTGTGAACGTGTAGGTGACGGCCTTGTCGCTGCACACATTATTGCGCGTCCACATCGTGAAGTTGAACCTGTATTGCCTGCAGGCGATGCAAAAGCATCTGCGTCTAAGTAAGCGCAGTTAATAACAGAAAATATTAGGAGAACAAAGATGGCCAGCGAAAACTACGGTATAGCACTTGGTATGATTGAAACACGTGGGTTAGTTCCTGCAATTGAAGCAGCTGATGCAATGACAAAAGCGGCTGAAGTACGTCTTATTGGACGTGAGTTTGTAGGTGGTGGTTACGTGACTATTTTAGTACGTGGTGAAACAGGTGCGGTTAACGCAGCTGTTCGCGCTGGTGCTGATGCATGTGAGCGTGTAGGTGACGGTCTTGTCGCTGCACATATTATTGCTCGTCCACACCGTGAAGTTGAGCCAGTATTGCCTGTGGGCAGTGCAGCCAAGTAGAAACGGCACAGTTAATTAAACGAGTATAACAGGAGAACAACATGGCCAGCGAAAACTACGGTATAGCACTTGGTATGATTGAAACACGTGGGTTAGTTCCTGCAATTGAAGCAGCTGATGCAATGACAAAAGCGGCTGAAGTACGTCTTATTGGACGTGAGTTTGTAGGTGGTGGTTACGTGACTATTTTAGTACGTGGTGAAACGGGTGCGGTTAACGCAGCTGTTCGCGCTGGTGCTGATGCATGTGAGCGTGTAGGTGACGGCCTTGTGGCTGCACATATTATTGCTCGTCCACACCGTGAAGTTGAGCCTGTATTAGGCAAAGATGGTGCTGGCAACAGTGCAGCACGCAGCTAATTAATGATAAATCGTGAATAAAATTTTTATTCATAGACTAAATTGATTAATTGTCATGTTGTATAGTAAAGCCGATTCACCAACACTTGGTTTTCTAGGAAAAGCTTTAAGCCTTGAGCTGTCTGCCGTGCAACTTTATAGCACACAGGCAAAGCTCGTTGGCGTTTGGGGTTTTGATGAGATTGCCAAAAAATTAAGTGATGAAGCCGGTGAAGAAATGGTGCACGCTGACCGTATCATTGCTCGAATGGTTGGTTTAGGCGTGGTGCCAAATGCATCTCAGTTACGCCCTGTTCGCTTGGGGAATAACGTGCAAGAATTATTGTTATACAATCATGAATTCGAAAACGAAGTCATTAGCTTGTATACAACTGCAGCAAAACATTGTGCTGCGGTGGGGGACCACGATAATCGCCTGTTTTTTGAAAGCTTATTGCTTGAAGAACAGGCTCATGCAAAGGCATTGTTAGAGTGGTTACATCAATTAAAGCAATCTCAAGTCTAGGCTAATTTATCTTAGCGAAGCTATTAAGAGAGGCACAGTATGAGTCATCAATGGCGTGAAAGAGTACGGCCCATCAGGCTGGAAAGACGCTATGAATTTAACAGTTATGATGATTTAAGAAATTTTCTTGATGAAGCTGCTGAAATATCAGAGCGTGAAGGTCTTTATCCAGACATGGGTTTTGGTAAAGACTATGTTAATGTCACGATACATATTGAAGAAGGTGATACGGAGTTAGGTGATCTTCATCATCGTTTAGCAACTGCGCTGGATACTTTAGCGCAAGACTCAAAAGATTGAGATTATAAATGTCAGTGATCGCTCTTGTTGGCAATAAAGGCGGGGCAGGTAAAACCACGTTATCTGTTAACTTTGCTGTGGGACTTAACTTGCAAGCCGAGGTTGCGCTAATTGATGCTGATCCGCAAGGTTCTTCGTTGCAGTGGAGCAAGATGTCGGATAAACAGTCTAATGTTTCCGTATATGAAGTTCAGCAAGACCTGGCTGGGCAAATTAGAGACCTTCAAAACTCATATCAACACATCGTTATTGATTGCCCCCCTTATGTGCAATCAGAGCAAACGGAAGTTGTTTTGCGGCTTGCGGATGTTGCAGTCATTCCGGTGCAGCCATCGCCAATAGATTTGTGGGCTACGGTACACATAGAAAAAGCCGCTGAAGAAGCTCAAAAATCCAATCCAAATTTAGAAGTTTTGTTGGCGATAAATCAGTTAGAACTCCGCACTACTTTTTCTCGCGTGATGCGAGAAGCACTCTCAGAAATCAAATTTTCAGTCGCAAAATCTGCTATTCGCAGGCGTGCTGTTTATAGAAATAGCGTGCTGGAAGGCAAGAGCGTTTTTGACATGGGTCGAGCCGGTGCAGACGCAGCTGAAGAATTAGAAGAATTAATAAAAGAGGTATTATCATTATGAGTAATGCAAGCAAAACGCAGAAAAAATTAGTTGCTTCTATTCGCAAAACAAAACAGGGAACAGTAGAAGAGAAGAAAGAGGCAGCTCCCGCTCCCGCCACTAAACCTCTCACCTCAAAGAGTAAAACAAGTAAAGAGGCTACAGTAATTCATTATTTACCTTCCAGCCGAGTATGGCCTGATTAAGATAAAGCGATACTGTTTCTAATGTAGATGAAAGTCTTTGTGTCGCATTCAAAACTGACTTAATACTTGTTACTTATCTTAGTGCTTAATTAGTCATAGAGAAGTAGTATTGTCGATTACATGGCTAATATTTTCGTTAAATGTAAGTGACTTCTCTACCCTAAGCCCTGTAAAGTGACAAGCATGCTTAAAAAATGCAAACCTCCGTGTTAGGTTATTTATAAAGAGATTGTGAATAATTGGCTACAAGAAGTTATTATAAGCTTAATTGTTTTCAGTAATATCTGAGACTAAAACGTGAGTAAGGTGAAGAATATGTCTAATTCTAATGATAATAACTATGCGCCGCCGCTATCACCTGATTATTTGATTCGTTATACGACCTTGCGTCAGTTGCAAGTTTTTGAAGCTATTCATCGACTTGGTAGTTTTACCCGTGCTGCGGAGGAGTTGTTTTTAACCCAACCTACTGTTTCGATGCAAATTCGAAAACTAACAGATGCAGTTGGTGTACCCTTATTTGAACACGTTGGTCGTGGTGTAAAAACAACCGAAGCGGGTACTGAAGTTTATGAGGCCTGCAGAAGCATATTTTCAACGCTAGCCAATCTTGAAATGAAACTTTCAGATTTAAAAGGGTTGAAGCGTGGTCATTTAAATATGTGCGTTATTACAACGGCGAAATATCTTACTCCTGAAATGCTAGGTGAATTTAGCCGAAATTACACAGGTATTGACCTTTCCCTGAAAGTAACAAATCGCGATACTGTTATTGAACGTATGCACGCGAATGAAGATGATCTTTATATTATGGGGCAGGTACCAGAAGATGAATTGGAAGTGGTTTCATATCCTTTTGGCCCTAACCCCCTAGTGGTTATGGCTCCTCGTAATCATCATTTAGTAGGCAAGAAAAATATTACGTTGGAAGAAATTGCTGAAGAGTATTTTATTATTCGCGAGCCAGGTTCAGGAATACGCGATGCTACTATTCGAAAGTTTGAGAGTAAAGGCCTGAAACCTAAAATTCGAATGGATCTTGGAAATGATGAAGCGATAAAGCATGCCGTTTTTGGTGGTCTTGGAATATCAATATTGTCGATGCATTCGCTTTCGCTTGAAGGCATTGAAGGGCCTTTAGCAATACTTGATGTTGAAGGGTTTCCAATTTTACGCAAGTGGTACCTGGTGCATCCGAAAGATAAAGAGTTGTCTCTTGTTGCTAAAACATTTCTTGAGTTTGCTATTGAGTACGAACCTATTATACGAAAACGAATGGAAGATATGTGGCCACCTCTAAAGGAGCTTATAATCGAGCAAGAAAAAGCAGAACAAAAAATTAGCGAATCGATAAAGAAAACAATAAATGCTAAAACATTAAAGAAGAAAGCGAAAAGAAAAAATCTCAAATCATCATAGACTTTTCAGGTTATAGATTATCTAATATAATAAAAAGCAGCTTAAATTAAGGTGCCGTCATAGTAATTAGATTTATGTGTAATATTTTTATTGTTGCAATTACTCATCAAAAAATTCATATCCAAAACCAATTACATTATTAATTTTCCGAGCATCGACCAACAGCATCATAATCCGATCGATTCCCAACGCCACCCCGGCACAATCCGGCAGCCCCGATTCTAAAGCTGCTAATAAATCATCATCAATCGGCATGGTTTTTTGTTGGCGTTGTACGCGAATTTTATTGTCGTTTTCAAAACGCTGACGTTGTTCCTGGGCATCGGTTAATTCATAAAAACCATTGGCTAATTCCAGTTCACCAAAAAACAATTCAAAACGATTGGCTTTGCGTGGGTCAATACTATCGAGCCTGGCTAATGAAGCCTGTGATGCAGGGTAATCGTATAAAAAAGTAAAATTATTTTTTGAAAAGCTCGGTGCAATTTTTTCTATCATCAACCAGTCTAACCATATATCCTTATCGTTATCCATGCCTTGCGGTACTGGTATTTTATGTTGTTTTGTTGCGTGTTTTATTTCGTTAACGGTTACATTCAGTGGGTCAATTTTTAATTGAGAAAGAAATGCTTTTTGGTAGCTTATGCGCTGAAAAGTTCTGGTTTTTTCTGGTATTAGTGTGTGTAATAAATTTTCTATTTCATCCATTAACTGATGGTGATTAAAACCTAATCGGTACCATTCCAGTAATGTGAATTCGGGGTTATGATAGTGCCCACTTTCATCATCTCTAAATACTTTTGCGATTTGAAAAATATCACCACTGCCAGCAGCAAGCAAACGCTTCATATGAAATTCGGGTGAGGTGTTTAGAAAGTATTCTGTGTTTTTATAGTGCGTTGAAAAACTTTCTAGTTGCGGGTCTGTGACGGCGGCTTTTGAAATAATCGGGGTTTCTACTTCCAGTACATTTTGTTGTGCGAAAAAAGCCCGAATGCGGTGTAGCATACGGGCTCTTAATTTTAAGGTTTGTATTGAAGCAGTGGGTTGCCAGAGTTTAGACAAGGGCTTAGGCATAAGTTTGCGAATATTTAGTTTTTAACGCGCGACACATACTCGCCACTGCGGGTGTCAATTTTAAGTAGCTCGCCTTCTTCAATAAATAGCGGAACTTTTACGGTTGCGCCGGATTCGAGGGTGGCGGGTTTAGTGCCGCCTTGAGCCGTGTCGCCTTTTAAGCCGGGGTCGGTTTCGGTAACCGCTAATTCAACAAAGTTGGGTGCCGCAACGACTAGTGGTGCGCCATTCCACAAAGTAACGGTGCACAGCTCCTGCGCTTTAATCCATTTGCCTGAATCTATCATGGCCGAATCCGGTGCGGCAATTTGCTCAAATGTTTCAGGCTCCATAAAGTACCAGAACTCGCCGTCATTATAGGAAAATTCCATATCCACGTCGATGACATCTGCGGCTTCAACTGATTCGCCGGACTTAAAAGTGCGCTCTAATACGCGGCCGGTTTTTAAATTACGCAATTTAACGCGATTAAACGCCTGGCCTTTGCCGGGTTTTACCAGTTCGTTTTCAATTATTGAGCAGGGGTCATTGTCTAAAATAAGTTTAAGACCGCCACGAAATTCATTAGTGCTGTAAGATGCCATGTGCAAATAACCTTTTGTTCCGGGTCTTGTAAAAGTAGCCGGGAAAAATAATAATTCAAAAATAGATATTGAAATGCAGCGCATATAATACTCGGAACCGCCCATAATGCCAAAAACTATAGCCATCACTTCGGCTGAATCCGTTACTAATTTGCCTTTAAGCTGGCAACAGCAACTTGCACAGGCTATTACTGAGCCCACCCAGTTAATAGAAATGCTGCAACTGAATCCACAAAAATTTAAGAATATAGGTACAGCTTGCGGACAATTTAGCATTAAAGTGCCATTGGCTTACTTAAAAAAGATTCAAATGGGTAATCCCCGAGATCCGTTATTGTTGCAGGTAATGGCGCAATCACAGGAGATGTTAGCCGTTAATGGTTATAGCCAGGATCCAGTGGGGGATTTAAGTGCAAACAAAACACCGGGGTTGTTACATAAATATGCGGGTCGAGTTCTGCTGATTACCACCGGCGCCTGTGCGGTGCATTGTCGATATTGTTTTAGGCGGCATTTTCCCTATCAGCAGCAGCAGGCAGGGCGTGAGCAGTGGTCTCAGGCGCTTGAATATATTGAAAATGATAGCTCGATTAAAGAGGTGATTTTAAGTGGGGGTGACCCGCTGGTGTTATCGGATGAGCGTCTGGATATTTTAATTACCCATCTTGAAGATATTCCACATGTCACTCGATTACGCATTCATAGCCGTTTGCCCGTCGTGTTACCAGATCGTATTACAGATGACCTGGTCAGTCGGCTCGCAGCAAGCCGGTTTAATATTTGTTTGGTGACACATGCCAATCACGCCAATGAGGTTGGTTTGGCAGAAATACGGGCGTTAGATAAGTTAAAGCGAGGAGGGGTTAACTTACTAAATCAGGCGGTTTTATTACAGGGGGTTAATAGTTGTATTGACGATCAGATTAATTTATCTGAAGTATTATATAATGCCGGTGTACTGCCTTATTATCTGCATTTGCTTGATGCGGTGCAGGGTGCGGCGCATTTTGATGTGCAACTACAGGCGGGATTAAAGCTGGTCTCACAAATGCGGCAACGATTACCCGGTTTTTTAGTGCCCAAACTGGTTCGTGAAATTAGGGGTGAAATGAGCAAAACACCGGCGAATGAGCTATAAATCTAATATATTGTATCAAATTGGCTTAAAAAGCCGCAGTATCTAACTGTTTTTATTAAATAAGTTGCGTAAATAGGATAGACTTAAACTCGTAGAAAGGCGTTGGGCAAAAATGGATATAATGTAAGCCAAAAAATAATATGAAATTAAACGTTCCAGAACAAAACACCCCCGGTAGAGATGATTTTGAAAGTCATCCTCGAAAGCTAAAAAAGTGGCTAACCAGTCTAAAGCGCGCCAATATGGGTGACTTTACCCGTCAAATATATAATGGTCTGTTGGCGCTAAATCGACAGGCTATGCCGCCTAAGCACCGTCTGGAAAACATGGAAACCTTGCGCGAACCCACCCGGTATATATTTAATCAGCTCCATAAACACTTCATAAATCGCACCCTGCCGTTACCCGATAAAAGCCAGAAAATTATTCATTTAAATCAGGCGTTATTAAATGAAATGGCCATTGGTTATAAAATTCTTATTTTCGAAGCGTCAAATAATCTGGCTAAAATTGATAGTAAAACCATTCTTCTCGCGTGTGAAAGGTCACTGCATTATTATTCAGAGTTATTACTGCGTTCCAGCCAGATTTATTCAGAATTATCGAAAGGTGTTTGGTGGGATATTCACCGAATTTATAGTTATGCTGAAGCTAAAGGCGTGCATCAAAAAAGTATCAAAGATCCTGAGTTGGTGGTTAAAAGCATCTCAACCGAAGATTATTATAAACAAATATTACTGTTCTCACTGGCTCGCCCAAACGCCTTGCGTCAAAGTGATGCTGAGCGTTTATTTAAATCGATTAATGAATGGGCAAAACTCACCAGCATTAGTAAAAGTCCATCTAAAAATAAATTAAACCGCTATTTTGTGAGCAGGCTCGATGGGGATCAGCCACCGAACTGTGTTTCGGAAAGCGACCTTAAAAACTTGCAACATGTCCGGTCTATTGAAACTGCAAGTTTGGTTGAGCATTTACAGCAAATTGATAATAATTCTAATGATTTGCATTCGGGCGTTTCCATCGGAGATTTTGTTTCTCAAGAAACTATTCGCACTTTAGTTTCATCATGGAGCTTATGTGCGAAGCGGCGTTTTTCCCGTGCGGAGCGTAAAGATGATATTCGGGTTTCTATCGGCTTAAAACCTATTCACGAATCACTTAATGAAGAAATTATTCCACCGAAACCGAAACCCAAAAAACCAGCTAATATGTTTTCGTTAGAATCAATTCCGGAAAATAAAAATACTAAAAAAGATGTGTTTGCACAACAAGATCCTAATATTTTCATTACAAATTCAGAGACAAGTAATGAAAAAGAGCGCTCAGCAAGTGCTTGGGATATGGTCGCAAAAGGACGCACTTTAACTGCCAGTTATGCAAGTGAGTTGCAACAAAAAGATAAAAGTATTGGTGAGTTACATAAAGAAGCACCGGATATGCACTGGAAAATCACTAATGTTAGTGCGGGAGGTTATTGTCTTTTTTGGAATTCCGATTTACCTTCACGGGCATTAGTAGGTGAGTTAATAAGTATTCGTGAAAAAGAGCCGGACCATACTTATCAATGGAGAGTGGGTGTAATTCGCTGGATGCAATATAGTAAAACTAGCGGTTTGGAAATAGGTGTACAGGTATTGTCGCCTAAAGTTATTTCCTGTCGTGTGCGACGTTTAGAGCGCAAAAATGAAGAACCATTTAATTGTCTAATGTTACCCGGTATTAAACCGATACAACAGCCGTCGACATTATTATTACCCGCACATGCTTTTCGTCGAGGTAATACATTGAGCATGCATGTTTATGAACGGGATATGGAAATTAAATTAGGAACTATTCGTGAACACACTGGCTCATTTACACAATTTCAATTTTCGCAATTAAATGAAACGGACGTGCCGGATGATAGTGACGATAGCGGAAGCAGTGAAAAAAAGGCTAAGTCCAATCCAGATAATTTTGATTCTATCTGGTCATCACTATAAAGAATATAAATAGAAAAAATCAAAATTAATTTATTCTGGAATTTTAAGCCGTGGAAAATAAGAAAAAAATAAATATTTTTATCGTAGACGACTCTTTTAATAATGAGGAAAATATTATTAAGCTAATGCGCAGTTCGGGTTATGCAGCGCATACTATGCGTGTTGAAGATGATGAAGATTTAATTACAGCATTAAAAAAACAAACTCCGGATATTCTTCTTTATTCAAATGGCATGGAATTGATTTCACTGCAAGAAACGATTAAATGTATTGAAAAAAATGCTCGCGAACCGGTTCCCGTAGTTGCGGTTAATCGCCCGGGGCAGCAAGTTGAAGTTATTGACGTGATGCGCTTGGGTGCTAAAGATTTAACATCCTATGATAATCCTTCGCATCTTGAAATGGTAATTCTTCGAGAAGTTCGAGCGCACTCCAGTATTGCCAGTGTATATAAGCTAGAAAAAGCAATGAAAGAAGTAGAAAAACGTTGTGAGGCGTTACTCGATTCTTCGCGTGATGCGATTGCTTATATTCATGAAGGCATGCATGTTTACTCTAATCATTCCTATTTAGAGCTTTTTGGTTTTGATGAAAAAGAAGAATTAGAAGGTATGCCAATTTTAGACATGGTCGGTATGGATGAGCGAGATGAATTCAAAGCCTTTTTACGAGATAGTCAATCAAATAAAAGTTTGTCAGAAAAACTTAAGTTAAGTTTAAGTAAAGCTGATGGTACAGAGTTCAAGGGGGAAATGGAATTTTCTTCGGCTAGTATCGATGGCGAACCCTGTACTCAAGTGATTATTAGAACACAATCGAGTAATGTGGCATTAGAGCAGCAGCTAGCATTAATGAGTCAAACTGATTCTGTTACCGGTTTATATAATAGACAGTACTTTTTGGATGGTTTGGAAGAGTCTGCTGAAAAAGCGAAAGAAGGAAAAATCACCGCTGCAGTCTTGCTTATACATCTGGATAATTTTCAAGATATCAAGCAAAGCGCAGGCGTTGTTAGTGCAGACCAGTTTTTAAATGAAATTGCTAGAGAATTTGAAGCAGCGATTAGTAGTGAAGATGTATTAGCGCACTTTGAGGGCAATACATATTCTATTATTGCTTATAATCAAAGTGCAAAAACAATCAATGATTACGCTAAAAAAATCAGTAATACGTCACGTGATTTTATCGCTAACATAGGCTCGCAGTCTTTGAATACAACCTGCACTATTGGCGTGAGTTTATTGGATGTAAACACACCGGACACTGGAGAAATTTTATTACGGGTTGAACGTGCAGTGAATCAGGCCGGTGATAAAGGCCCGAATACTATTGTTGTTTATAAGCCTAAAGAAGGTGAATTAACGCAAAAAGAAATTGATGCAAAAGTGGTTGATGATCTTAAACAAGCGCTGAAAAACAATCGGTTTGTACTTTATTATCAGCCCGTGATTAGTTTGCACGGTGATACTGATGAGCGTTATGAAGTGTTTGTTCGGATGCTTGATAAAGATGATAATATAATTATGCCATTGGATTTTTTACCTGCGGCAGATCGCACCGGTATGTCTGTCGCGATTGATCGGTGGATTTTATTAACGACAATTATAACGTTAACCAAGTGCTGGAAAGAAGGTAAGAGAACGTTGTTTTTTGTGAAGTTGGCAGCGAACTCCTTAAAAGATACTAGCTTAATGTCATGGCTAAAAGATCAATTGAAAAAATATAATGTGCCTAAAAATAGTTTGATTTTTGAAGTCAAAGAAAATGTGGCCGTTACCAGTTTAAAGTATACCGCAGAGTTGGCTAAGTCATTGCAAGAGCTCAATTGTGGTTTCGCGCTCGATGATTTTGGAACGGGTAAAAATCCCTTTGAGTTATTAAAACATATTCCCGCTGATTATTTGAAATTGGAACGTTCTTTTATGGAAGAGCTTGCAACCAGTACGGAAAATCAGGAAGCGGTTAAAGCGATAACCGAAAAAGCCATGGAGTTAAATAAGCTGACGATTGCACAATGCGTGCAAGATGCAACGAGCTTGTCTGTGTTATGGGGAATGGGAATAAACTTTATACAGGGTAATTTTTTACAAGAGCCTTCGCCGAATCTTGATTATGATTTCACTTCAATGGCCGGTTAACGCGTTAAATATTTATACAAAACTTAAAACAGTAATTGTACAAAGTAATAAATAACGCAAGTGACGATACCTATTCCGAGCCCCGGTATAACCGTGCAAGATATGCAAATATCTCCGGCTTCTTTTAAAAGTATATTCATGCTTTTTCCTATCAATCATCTTTGTTGTTTTGATTGTAATTGCTCTATAGCAAAAAGCCGAGTTTAAACCATTTTAATAGCTATTTAGCTGTTGGGTTTTTTCGGGTAAATACCCAGTTATTATCGTTGGATAATTTTTTATTAAATTGATAGCCATCCACATTAAAAGATTTAATGTCTTCAATATTCGATAACTGGTTTTGTATAATATACCGGCTTAGCAGGCCGCGGGCTTTTTTTGCATAAACACCAATCATTTTATAATCGCCATTTTTAAATTCTTTAAAAGCCGGTGTAATGATTTCACCTTGCAGTATTTTCGGTTTAACAACTTTAAAATATTCATTAGATGCAAGGTTAATTAGATATTTAGATTTAATGCTTTTAAGTTGGGCATTTAAGCCTTCGGTTACCTCGTTACCCCAAAACTCATACAGGTTTTTCCCGCGCTCTGTGCTTAACCGCGTTCCCATTTCCAAGCGATATGCCTGCATTAAATCTAATGGGCGCAGTAATCCATAGAGCCCAGACAGCATGCGAAAATGTTTCTGAGCAAAGTTGAAATCTTTAGCGCTAAAACTTTCCGCGTCCAGGCCGGTGTACACATCGCCTTTAAAAGCGAGTATCGCTTGTTTGGCATTTTTTTCGGTGAAATTTTTATTCCATGCTTCAAACCGATCAAAATTTAAATCCGCAATTTTTAAACTGACTTTCATTAGTTCCGAAATATCCAGGGATGAAAATTCGCGCATGCGGTGAATAAGTTCAGCTGAATCATCAAGATAATCGGGGAGGGTAAATTTTTTAGTTTTTGGCGGTGTAGTGTAATCAAGTGTTTTGGCGGGGGAGACGACTATTAGCATATCTATTCACTATTATTGGAGTCTGTGTATTATACCTAATATGAATAAACTATCTCTATATATTGATTTTGATTAGGCTATAACTATTATCATTTTTCCCGTGCGCGTGAACAGAGAGTGCGGGGGTGTGGAGTGATTTGTAAGGGTAAGCAATTATTTTTTATAAAGAATAAGAGGCTAATTTTTGTCCGAGTTGCACTGTTTTGCCATGTTTAATGGTATCGTCTAGTGCTACTTTATCATTCATTAATAACACAACAGTCGAACCTAAATTAAAGCGCCCCATTTCCATGCCTTTTTTAAGGCTGATGTTGACGTTTTCATAAGTGGTATGAATCACTTTGTTTTTACTTGGCGGGGTAACCGCACCCGCCCAAACCGTATCAATGGCGGAAACATTAACTGCTCCCACCAAAATCATAATCATCGGGCCGTGATCGGTTTCAAACTTGCAGACTAGTCTTTCATTACGAGCAAATAATCTGGGCACTGTATTAACGGTATGCGGTGCAACGCTGAATAATCGCCCGGGCACATAAACCATGTCGGTTAAAGTGCCATCTATTGGCATGTGAATGCGGTGGTAATCTTTGGGTGATAAATAAATGGTGGCGAAGGAGCTATTGGTAAAAGGCTGCGCTAATTCTTCGATGCCGCCGACTAATTCAAGTAGATTATAATTTTGTCCCTTTGCTTGAAAAATACGTCCATCTTCTATTGCTTGCGCTTGGCTAACTTTGCCGTCAACGGGGCAGACCATCGCATTTTGTGTATCGTCAATAGAGCGTGCACCGGGTTTTAATGTGCGTGTAAAAAATGCATTGAGTGTTTTATAGGCATAAGGGTTTTCTTGCACTGCTTCTGACATATTAACTTCGTGCAGCGATAAATAAATTTTTAGCGTAAAGTTTTTAATCGGCGCAAATTTGATGCGTGCAATTTTATAAACAATGCCTGAAATTAAGTGATGGGGCAAAAAATAAAACGGCGTTGATTTTAAGTAATCTCTAAATGATGCTTTCATAATTAATTTAATAAATTCTATTGTGAGTTACTGTGCGCCACATTTTCCAGCTGCACATTTCATGGTTTGTTTTTTATTTTTCTTAATGCTGATTGATATTGTTTGGCTTTCATTGTTTGAAAGTGTAAATGTAAGCTCCACCGTATTGCCGTGCCTAAACCATTTTATGGGCTTGATCAGCATTAAATGATAGCTGCCTGATTTTAAAACCAATTTATCGTTAGCGCGAATGCGGAGTGTTTTTTGTGGCAGCATTTTAGCAAAGCCATCGCTTTCCATTGAACGATGCATTTCAATACTGGCAAAAGCATCGCTGTTGATAGAAACAATATCAATTGCTTTGTTGCTGTTGTTTTGGATTTCCATATAGCCAGCCATTACATTGGCACCCGGTGGCGCTTCGGGTATCCATGCATTAACGATTTTTAATGTTGCAGCGGCATTCGCATTAAGGCTACCCAATAAAGCGATTAGCAGGCTATAAGCTAAAAATTTTGATGGTATAAAAATATTCAATTCATCAATCTATATCATAATAGGGCTCGTGATTATATTCTCCACGGGTTAATATTTAAAGCACATATTACTCGCGGAGTTTGTCCGTAAACTTTTACTTATTAAACAGGGTTATTTTATGTCCCAACAGGCATTTCCATCTGAGTTAAAAACCATTAGAGATTATATTCGCTGGGGCGTTAGCCGATTTAATGCGGCGGATTTATATTACGGCCACGGCATGGCCAGCTCGCTGGATGAAGTGGTTTATTTGAGCTTGTTTGCGCTAAATTTACCCCATGATTTTTCGACTGATTATTTCGATTGTGAGTTAACGGCAGAAGAAAAGCAGGCGGTGCATAGCTTGTTAAGTCGGCGTATTGAGGAAAAACTCCCAGCTTCCTATTTAACCGGTGAGGCCTGGTTTGCGGGCTTGCCGTTTGTAGTTAATGAAAATGTACTGGTGCCGCGCTCGCCCATTGCGGAGTTGATAGAGAAGCAATTTGCGCCCTGGATTGAAGCCGAATCGGTCGAAAATATTCTGGATTTATGTTGTGGCAGTGGTTGCATTGGCATTGCTTCGGCTTATGCCTTTGATTGGGCTTATGTGGATATGGTGGATATTTCGCCGCAGGCAATAGAGGTGGCGCAGGAAAATGTACAGCGCCATCAGCTAGAGGAGCGGGTTAACGTGCTGACATCGGATTTATTTCAAAATGTGCCACAACGCCATTACGATATCATCGTGAGTAATCCGCCGTATGTGGATGCAGACGATATGGCGGATTTACCCGATGAATATTTACACGAGCCCGTACTAGGTTTAGCGGCGGGAGATGACGGCTTGGATTTGATTATTCCGATGCTGCAACAGGCGCGAGAGTATTTAACCGATCAGGGGATTTTGGTGGTAGAGGTGGGTAATTCGCAGCAGGCTTTACAAGAAGCCTATCCCCATGTGCCATTTGTGTGGCTGGATTTTGAGCGCGGTGGTTCGGGAATTTTTCTGCTCACAGCCGAGCAATTAGATGAATTTAGGTTTTAAAATTTCTTGCATATAGGGGGTTAAACCGTCTTTAATTTAAACACCGGCAGCTTAAACCAAAAGCTAATGCCCTTGTCATTATTGTTCATTGCACCAATCTCACCCTCGTGTAAATCAATTAACTGTTTACAAATGGATAAACCTAAACCTGTGTGGGGTTCATTATTGGTTGGCTTGTTGCTGAGTTTGGCGTTTTTCAAAAATAGCTGATCAAAATCATTATCGGTTAAGCCTGGGCCGGTATCGGAAACAATAACGGAAACACTGTCTTGGGCAATTTTTGTGCTGATTGTAATGGTGTCATTGGCTGAGCAAAATTTAACCGCGTTATCAACTAAATTATCGAGTACCTGTGCAATGCGTGATCGATCAACCTCTATAACAGGTGTGCTTTGTTCTACTTTACTAACCAAATTAATTTGTTTTTCACTGGCGTAAGCGTGATGATGTTTAATGGTTTCAGAAATTAATGGCTCTAGTCGCAACGGAATTTTAGTGAGTCGCATTTGCCCAAAACCACCTACCTGCATATTTAAAATACAATCCACAATTGAATTCATGAAATTGGCAGACTCGGCAATAGAATTAAAATTTTGCATGATTTCATTATTGTCAAATGGCTGATTGGTTGATACTTTTAAGCAGGATGTGGCTGCGGCATCTTGAATAAGCGCAAGGGGTTTGCGCAGGTCGTGGCTGGCGGTGGTAATAAACTCATTGTTTAAAGTTGATAATTGTTTGAGGCTAAGTTGAGTTTGTAAACGCGCAATTAAAATCGGAAAGTTGATTGGCTTTGACGCATAATCATTGGCACCCAACTCAAGTGCGCGAATAATACGCTCGTCTTCATCAATGGCGGTTACCATAATAATGGGTAATTCAACCATGGAGTATTGTTGGCGTAAGGTATGTAAAACTTGCAAACCCATAATTTCGGGCAGCATAATATCCAGTAGAATCACGTCGGGTTTTTTTTCTTTTACCATGTCCAGCGCTTGCTGGCCGTCAATGGCAAAGCGAATATTATAATTATATGCCTGCAAACGCAGTGCCATGATGTCGCGGTTGAATTCTTCGTCTTCAACAATCAATATGTCAGGTGTAGAAAAGTACATGTGTTCATTTGTTTTTAATTATTTAAATCTACTATATCGGTTTTAGGCACCTACTGGCAAGCCGATATGTTAATATTCTGCATTAAATATTTATATGCAAATCTTGTGGGGAAACTAAGGTGTCAGGTAATACTTTCGGAAAATTATTTACGGTAACTACCAGTGGTGAGTCGCATGGCCCAGCCTTAATGGCAATTGTAGATGGCTGCCCTCCAGGTATTGAAATATCGGAAGCCGATTTACAGGCTGACCTTGACCGGCGTCGTCCGGGTACATCGCGTCACACAACGCAGCGCCGTGAGCCGGATCAAGTGAAAATTTTATCGGGTGTGTTTGACGGAAAAACCACCGGTACTTCAATCGGGTTACTAATTGAAAATATCGATCAACGTTCAAAAGATTACGGTAATATTGCCGATACATTTCGCCCCGGACATGCGGATTATACTTACACTCAAAAATACGGGTTTAGAGATTACCGGGGCGGAGGCAGATCATCTGCCAGAGAAACCGCAATGCGAGTTGCTGCGGGTGCAATAGCTAAAAAAGTTTTAAAAGATAAATATAATATTTTAATTCGTGGTTATTTATCCCAGTTAGGCTCAATAAAAATAGTTGAGCATGACTGGAGTCAAGTCAGTGAAAATCCATTTTTTTCGCCGGATAAAAATAAGGTAAAAGAAATGGAAGATTACATGGATGCGCTACGCAAAGAAGGAAACTCCGTAGGGGCAAAAATTTCTGTGGTAGCAGAGGGGGTGCCGCCGGGTTTAGGTGAGCCGATTTTTGATCGTTTAGATGCAGAAATTTCCTACGCAATGATGACCATCAATGCGGCTAAAGGTGTAGAAATTGGTGGCGGTTTTAGTTGCGTTGAAGCTAAAGGTACAGAGTTTCGTGATGAAATCACCCCCGAAGGTTTTTTAAGTAACCACGCTGGTGGTATTTTAGGTGGCATAAGTTCAGGGCAAAATATTGTAGTGCATACTGCATTTAAACCCACATCGAGCATGCGTTTGTCTGGTAGAAGTGTAGATATAAATGGTGAAGCAATGGACGTGGTAACCCATGGTCGACACGACCCTTGTGTGGGTATTCGCGCAACACCAATTTGTGAAGCGATGCTGGCACTCACATTAATGGATCACATGATGCGCTTTAATGCACAGTGCGGTGATGTTGAGTGTGCAACGCCGGTTATTCCTGCTGGTGATGAATAGTTGATCAAAGAAAAACAAAACACAAATGAACGCATATGGGTGCGAATAAAAGCAAAAACAAAAAATTTAATGTGTAATGCACCGCAGACGCATAAAATAAACATTTGTGTTGACGTGCATGGCTGCGCTAATTCAGCGAGCGAATGGATGTGTTCATTTGCATTTTGTTTTTTTTATGATTTTTTTGTTATTAGCATTTATAAATGACACCTCCCTCAATGCCATACTGGCGACTCTCCGGATTTTACTGGGTTTACTTTGCATCCCTTGGCATTGTGGTGCCTTACTGGGCGCTGTATTTAAATTTTCTCGGTTTTGATGCTAAATCCATTGGCGAGTTAATGTCGATTTTAATGGTTACAAAAATCGTTGCGCCCTATTTATGGAGTTGGATTGCAGACCACACAGGCTACTGCATGAAAATAATTCGAATCGCTAGCATCTGTTCATTGATTGCTTTTTTAGGCGTGTTTTTAAATTCCAGTTTTTGGTGGTTAGTATTGGTGATGCTGCTATTTAGTTTTTTCTGGAATGCCACCTTGCCACAATTTGAAGCTAATACCATGAATTATTTAGGCGAAGATACGCATAAATATAGTGTGGTGCGCTTATGGGGGTCGCTGGGTTTTGTGGTGGCAGTGATTGTGATTGGTGCACTTTTAGATCGTTTCGGTTATCAGTTGGTGCCAATTTCAGTGTTGCTAATGTATGTGTTTATTATTGTGTTTAGTTTTTTAGTGAAAGATGCGCCGAACAAAACACAACATGATGAAAGTGGTTCGATATTAAACGTGGTAAAGCAGCCGCAAGTGATAGCTTTGTTATTGGTTTGTTTTTTAATGCAAATGAGTCACGGCCCTTATTACACATTTTATTCTATTTATTTAAAGCAGTTTAATTACAGTAGTTTTAGTCTGGGTTGGTTATGGGCGCTGGGCGTGATTGCCGAAATTATTTTATTTATGTTTATGCATAAGCTTATGCCGAAATTTGGCGCGCGTAAATTATTAATCGCGGCATTAGTGTTAACAACTTTGCGTTGGTTGTTAATTGGTGAGTTTGTTGAGAATGTTTGGGTAGTTGTTTTTGCGCAGTGTTTACATGCGGCAAGTTTTGGTTTGTATCATGCGGTGGCAATTGAGTTATTTCATCGAAACTTTAAAGGTAAGTTGCAGGGGCGTGGGCAGGCTTTGTATTCGGCAGTTAGTTTTGGCGCGGGCGGGGCAATTGGTACTTTATTAAGTGGTGCTTATTGGGATGCTTATTCGCCGCAAATTATTTTTAGTGCGGCGGCAGTAGCTTCGTTTATGGCATTGTTAATTGCGTTTAAGTTTTTGATCTTTGGAAAAAGCAGAGAAAAATAAAAAATTTATTATGCTGTTTCGTTAACTTAAATCATGTCGTTATTTCCAAATGCCCATGTTTATTTATGGAGCTTTGACCTAAAAAATATGTATGGGCATTCGGGGTGACAGTCTAAATTAAATTTTTAATTAATGGTCATGTCCACAACTTTCACCATGTGCATGAATATGTCCGTGACTGAGTTCGTCTTCGGTAGCATCACGCACATCCATTATTTCCACATTGTAGTGTAAAGTAACGCCGGCTAATGGTGGGTTGCCATCAATGGTGATATCGTCGCCGTTAATTTCGCTGATGGTAATCATTACCGGCTGGCCGCCATCACCTTCAGCGTGAAACTGCATGCCGATTTCAATTTTTTCATCGCCAAATGCGTTGCGCGGAATAATTTGAGTAATGGCGTCATTGTATTCGCCATAAGCATCTTTTGGCTCTAATACTAAATCAAAGCTGTCGCCTTTTTCTTTATCAGCTAAAGCGGCTTCAAGGCCAGGAATGATATTTTGGTGGCCATGCAGGTAAAAAAAACTCGAATCTTTTGATTCATCGATTAATTTTCCGTCACCGTCTTTTAAGGTGTAGTTAAGGGTAATGGCTTTGTCGGCGCTGATTTTCATGGGTAGCTCTGTGTATTATTTTTAAGAGTGCGAATTGTAACTGATGACGAGATATTTTTATAGTGCCGTGGTTGTAGTGCTATGTTTATAGCGCTTCGGAGTGCCATCTGCGCATACCCGCGATTAATAAATACTGTTAATATGATATCTATTAATAATCACTACCAAATAAAAAGTTGCCTAAATAAATGTTAACCCTAAAACAAACTCAAGAAATGGTGAAATTCGCCCATGAAATTTCGGATGCGGTGGCGGAAGTGCATCGTAAATTTTTTCGTCAACCGGTGTCGACGCAGTATAAAGAAGACTCAAGTCCGGTGACTCAAGTTGATCAAGAATCTGAACGATTAGTGCGGGAGATGGTAATGAAAAAATATCCCACGCACGGTATTTTGGGTGAAGAATATCCCGCACATCAGGCTGATGCCGAGTTTGTTTGGGTGGTTGACCCGGTCGATGGCACCAAGTATTTTATGAGCGGGCATCCAACTTTTGCTTTGTTGTTAGGTTTGGCGTATCAGGGTGAATTTATATTAGGCGTAATAGAACAAGCTATTTCTCGCGAGCGTTGGGTTGGTGCAGATAGCTACGGCAGTTTTTTAAATGGCAATAAAATAAGCACGCGCAAATGCGCGAAATTAGACCAGGCCATTTTAGCGCGTGCCGGTTTTGAGTGGCATACCAAAGGCCGCGATCATTATATTGATAAAATATGGAAGGCAACACACTGGGCGCAGTGGGGCGTTGCACCTTACGATTATGGTTTACTCGCGGCAGGGCATATTGATGTGGTGATTACGGCGGGGCCACTTATACACGATTTTGCTGCGCTCGGGCCCATTATTAATAATGCGGGTGGATTAATAACTGACTGGTACGGTGAGCGTTTAAATGTAAACTCGCCCAATCATGTAGTAGCGGTGGCAAACCCGGACTTGATGCCGCAAATTATTCGGCTACTGGATTTTGATGAGTCTGAAAATGTGTCATAAAGAGGCATAATTAATACCGGTAAGTTAAGCATAACTTTGTTTGTAAACAGGGCAAAAGCGTTGTCTCCAAAATATAAATTGTAATAAAGTTTTAACTGATTGGCATCGATTTGGACATCTGGAAAAATAATTATTTCATTGTAGAAATATAATGCACAACCGATGTTAAATCATCTTGACTCAAGTTTGTCGCAATTTCCTGCATTGGCGAATCAGGTCGATGGCTTGAATAGTTGCGATAACGGCGCAAGGTTTTGTTGAGATAGGTTATGGGTTGCCCTGCAATGCGCGGCAGTAATTCCTGCCCGTGGCCTTCAAGCCCGTGACAGTGTGCGCATTGATTATTAAAAATACTTTTGCCATTAAAAATCTGTTCAGTGCGGGTGTTTGAGTGGGTACCGGAGTCAGCATGCGTAGTTACTTTTTGACTGGCATAATATAAGGCAATATTTATACGTTCATCGTTGCTCAGGTTACTAACCAGTTTGCTCATGACTTTATCTTTGCGTTGATTGGATGCAAATAATTCAAATTGATGTAATAGATACTTTGAGTTTTGACCCGCTAAGTTTGGTATATATCCGCGTTTGCTATTACCGGTGTCGCCGTGACAATACTTACAGTAAGTGGCTCGATCTTTACCTAGAGTCATCGCCTCTTTTAGCAAGGAGGGGTTCGATAATTTTTTATTAAGTGCGGCGTAAAGTTCAGATAAGTTATCTGCATGCACGGGAAAAGAGCAGCAAATAAATAAAATAAATCTACTAAAATAAAATTTCATGTAACAGCTTAATTTTTTAGGTGATTGATCAGCCATGTTACCCGTAAAATAAAAAGGTTTCTGGCAGAATTTTAAGCTGTTTGATATTGGTCAATAAGAATTGAAAAAATAGCAAAAGGTAACGAGTTAAAACTGTTGTTTTTAGTGCATAAGGGGCGGAGTCAAATTTGATTTCGACTTCGTACTTATATAAATTACAGGTTAATACCTATCTTTTTTAAGTTCACTCATCAGCATCTTCGCGGCATTTGAAAGCGTTCTTTGTTGGTGGCTAATCACGCCGAGTAGCCGTTCGAATTCAACACCTTCTACGTGCATAATTGCGATATCCGAGCTAAACATAGACACCGGCAACACACTCCAGCCTAGCCCAATGGAAACCATCATTTTGATGGTTTCCAGATAATTTGTCTCCATCGCGATATTTAAATTTTGCTGATTGAGTCCTAGTGCATTTTCCAGTCGCACCCGTGTAAAGGTGTTTTTTGAGGGTAAAATAGCCGGTATTTTACTTAATTGTGAAACAGTTATTGTGCCGGTTTGGGCTTGCGGGTGTTGTGCGCTTATCACAATATCCAAAGGGTCTCGCCAAATAATCTGGCTCTGTAATTGTGGATAATTATTTTCGGGCAGGGTGGCAATGGCGAGTTCAACTTCGCCTTTGAGTACGCAATTGCAGGCTTCTTCCGAGTCCATAAATCGAATATCCAAATCCACATCCGCATATTGGCGGGTAAAGGCGCGCAGTACCGGCGGTAAGCGGTGCAAGCCAATATGATGGCTGGTGGCGATGCTGAGCTTGCCGCCGACTTTTGCATTTAAATTACCAATGGCGCGCTTGCTTTCGTCGAGTTCAGCTAAAATACGCAGAGCGCTGGGTAATAAAGCACGGCCTGCTTCGGTGAGTTGTACCTGTTTGCCAATACGGTCGAACAGGCGAATATTGAGCTCGGACTCTAATGCGGAGATACGTTTACTCACCGCCGGCTGAGTAATGAAAAGCAGCGCTGCGGCCTTTGAGAACGAGTGCTGTTCGCTAACGCTGATAAATGCGGATAAATTCTGAATGTCCATTGATAAGGGGTACCAGATTTGCTATTCCAATTAGGAATAGTTTACATGAAAAAGATAAATTTGTTTTATATTAAAGCTGGAGCTAGTATGAGTCATCTGAAAAATGAAGCACGTAATATCAGGTAAATAACGCGATAGCGGGAGAAGAGAGAAATGGCTGGTAAAACCTTATACGATAAACTATTTGATTCCCATGTGGTGCGCACCGAAGAAGATGGCACTGCACTGCTTTATATCGACCGCCATTTAGTACACGAAGTAACATCACCGCAGGCATTTGAAGGGCTACGCTTAGCCAATCGCAAACCCTGGCGAACAGATAGTGTGTTAGCGGTGCCCGATCATAATGTACCTACCGTGGCGAATGAGCGTGCCAAAGGCATAAGTGATGAGGTGGCGCGCATTCAGGTGGAAACCCTGGGCAAAAATACTACAGAATTTGGCATTACTCAGTTTGGCATGAATGATATTCGTCAGGGTATCGTCCATGTGATAGGGCCTGAGCAGGGTGCAACTTTGCCGGGTATGACCCTGGTGTGTGGAGATTCCCATACTGCAACTCATGGTGCATTTGGCTCGATGGCCTTTGGTATTGGTACTTCAGAGGTTGAGCACGTTTTGGCAACGCAGTGTTTGTTGCAGAAAAAAATGAAAAATATGCGCATTAATGTAGAGGGTAAACTGGGTGCAGGTGTGACTGCGAAAGACATCGTATTAGCCGTAATTGGTGAAATTGGTACCGCCGGCGGCACCGGTTATGCAATGGAATTTGCCGGTTCGGCAATTCGTGATTTATCGATGGACGGGCGCATGACGATTTGCAATATGGCGATCGAAGCCGGTGCTCGAGTGGGCATAGTAGCGGTTGACCAAACCACAATTGATTATGTTGAAGGTCGGCCCTATTCGCCTAAAGGTGATCAGTGGGATCAGGCGGTAGCGGCCTGGTTTAACTTGCATAGCGATAAAGATGCGGTATTTGACCACGAAATCACCCTGGATGCCGCCAGCATAAAACCGCAGGTGACCTGGGGAACTTCACCCGAAATGGTGGTGTCAGTTGATATGAATGTGCCCGATCCTGCTGCGGAAGTGGACCCGGTTAAATCCGAGGGCATGCAAAAAGCCTTGCAATACATGGGGCTGAGTGCGGGTGAGGCGATTGATGAAATTAAAATTGACAAGGTTTTTATCGGTTCGTGTACCAATTCCAGGCTGGAAGATTTGCAGGACGCGGCGAATATTATTAAAGGCCGTAAAGTAGCAAATAATGTAACACTGGCGATGATTGTGCCCGGCTCGGGTTTAATTAAACAGCAGGCGGAAAAGGCCGGACTGGATAAGCTTTTTATAGATGCCGGTTTTGAATGGCGTGAGCCGGGTTGTTCGATGTGTCTGGCAATGAATGCAGACAGGTTGGAGCCACAGGAACGATGCGCATCAACGTCAAATAGAAATTTTGAAGGCCGACAGGGTGCGGGTGGGCGCACCCATTTAGTGAGTCCGGCAATGGCGGCAGCGGCGGCGATTGCCGGGCATTTTGTTGATGTTAGAAACTTTTGAGGAAATAGAGCATGAAGAAAAAAATAGTGAGTGTTGTTTTAGCGAGTGTATTTTTAATGGCTGTTTTATCAATGACAGGTTGCGCTAGCACCTGGGATGGAGTAGGTAAGGACATCGAAAAAATAGGCAAAGATATTCAGAGTTAAATACTTAGCGCTGAAATGAATAAATAAGCAGAGATAACTATGCAAAAATTTAATAAAGTGACGGGTGTTGTTGCGCCGATGGATCGACCTAATGTTGATACGGACGCCATCATTCCCAAACAATATTTAAAGTCGATCAAGCGTTCGGGTTTTGGACCCAACGCATTTGATGATTGGCGCTATTTAGATCCGGGTGCACCGGATATTGATAATGCAACAAGACGCATTAATCCTGATTTCATTTTAAATCAGGCGCCTTATGATAGATCGACAGTTTTAATTGCAAGAGAAAATTTCGGTTGTGGTTCGTCACGGGAACATGCGGTGTGGGCACTGGATGATTTTGGTTTTCGTGCAGTGATTGCACCGAGTTTCGCAGACATTTTTTTTAATAATAGTTTCAAAAATGGCATGTTACCGATTGTACTGGATGCTGAAATTGTTGGAGATATTTTTAGAAAAGTTGAAAGCAAAAACGGTTTTGAAGTAACGATTGATTTGCAAAATCAGAAAGTGATAACAGAAGACGGTGATGAGTATCCGTTTGAAGTCGATGCATTTAAAAAACATTGTTTACTAAATGCTCTGGACGATATTGGTTTGACGTTGCAGCATGCGGCAGAAATAAAAGCCTACGAAGAAAAAACAAAACAATCAGCGCCCTGGTTGTTCTGAAAAATCTCGCCTTAGAAAAAAGGGTTGAGGGGGCATTTTTGAATTCAAATCTTCCTCCAGCTCCTTTTTTTAAGAGAGAGGTTAATGAAAATAAGGTAAAAAATATGACACAAAAAATAGCAATATTACCCGGAGATGGCATTGGCAAAGAAATCGTAGCCGAAGCGGTAAAGGTAATTGAATTTCTAAAAGCCGAAGGCGTTTTAGATGTCGAACTTAATGAGGCGCCGGTCGGTGGAGCAGGGTACGATGTGGCGGGTGATCCATTGCCGGTTGAAACGTTGGCATTGTGCAAAGCATCTGATGCCATTTTATTAGGTGCAGTGGGCGGGCCGCAATATGAATCGTTGCCGCGTGAAAAGCGTCCCGAAAAAGGTTTATTAGGATTGCGTTCTGAGCTGGAATTATTTTCTAATTTACGCCCCGCCATTTTGTATCCACAGTTGGCGGATGCATCATCGCTCAAACCTGAAATTGTATCCGGTTTAGATATTATGATTGTGCGCGAATTAACCGGTGGTATTTATTTTGGTCAACCCCGTGAAATTACTGAAAAAGACGGCGAACGCTATGCATATAACACTGCCGGTTATAAAGAAAGCGAAATAGAGCGCATTGGTCGCAGTGCATTTGAAATTGCGATGAAACGTGACAAGCGAGTTTGCTCAGTTGATAAAGCAAATGTACTAGAAGTGTCAGAGCTGTGGCGTGAAGTGATGGAGCGGGTTGCAAAAGATTATCCCGAAGTTGAGCTGTCGCATATGTATGTAGACAACGCGGCGATGCAATTAGTGAAGTGGCCAAAGCAGTTTGATGTGATGGTAACCAGTAATTTATTTGGTGATGTGTTGTCGGATTGCGCGGCGATGTTAACCGGTTCTATTGGCATGTTGCCGTCTGCATCGTTAGATAAAAACGGTTGTGGCATGTATGAGCCGATTCACGGCTCAGCACCAGATATTGCGGGTAAAGGTATTGCAAACCCGCTGGCAACAATTTTATCGATATCTATGATGTTACGTTACAGTTTAAACAATGAAGCCGTTGCGCAACGTATTGATAATGCGGTGGGCAAGGTTCTGAATAAAGGGTTACGCACGCCGGATATTATGTCCGATGGCTGTACTGAAGTGGGTACGGCGACGATGGGTGACGCGGTGGTAGAGGCATTAAAGAAATAAAATATTTGTCCGCAAATAAAAAATAAAACATTAATTTAATAGTGTAGTTTTTTTGTGGGCATGCTTTAAAAAGAAATATGAGAAATTAATAACGAGACATTGCAAGAGGTAGTGCAAACAAAAAATTTGCGATCATTCGAATTTATTTGCGGATGAAAAGCTTTTTTTATTGTAATGATTACTACGTTATCTCTCTGCATAAAAAATTTAAGATAAATTCAGGTGAATAACAATGAGCAAAACATACGATGTAGCAGTAGTGGGTGCCACCGGTGCAGTAGGTGAAACCATGCTGTCGATTTTGGCAGAACGCAAATTTCCGGTGGGAAAAGTTTATGCGTTAGCGTCAGAAAGATCAGTAGGTAAAAAAGTAGAATTCGGTGACAGCATGTTAATCGTCGAAAATTTAGCCGACTTTGATTTTACAAAAGTGCAAATTGGTTTGTTCTCTGCCGGCGGTTCTATTTCTGCGGAGTTTGCACCCAAAGCAGCAGCGGCCGGTTGTGTTGTCATTGATAATACCTCTGAGTTTCGTTATGTCGAAGACATCCCATTAGTGGTACCTGAAGTTAACTCGCATGCGATCGTAAACTATACAAACAAGGGTATTATTGCCAATCCAAATTGTTCTACCATTCAAATGTTAGTGGCCTTAAAACCCATTCAAGATGCGGTGGGAATTTCACGTATTAATGTATGTACTTATCAAGCCGTTTCCGGCACGGGTAAAAATGCGATTGAAGAGCTAGCGGGGCAAACTGCGCGTTTATTAAATGGCAAACCGGTTGAATGTAAGGTGTACCCAAAACAAATTGCATTTAATGTGTTGCCACAAATTGATGTGTTTTTGGAAAACGGTTATACCAAAGAAGAAATGAAAATGGTGTGGGAAACCAATAAAATTTTAGAAGACGACACAATTAAAGTTAACCCCACAGCGGTGCGGGTGCCGGTATTTTATGGCCATTCAGAAGCGGTGCATATTGAGACAAAAGAAAAGCTAACCGCCAACGCCTGTCGTGAATTACTCGTAAAAGCTCCCGGTGTAGAAGTGCTGGATGAACGTGAAGATGGCGGTTACCCCACCGCCGTTACCGAAGGCGCAACGCATAATTCGACTTATGTGGGGCGAATTCGCGAAGATATATCCCACGATAAGGGTATAAATTTGTGGGTTGTTTCAGATAATGTGAGAAAAGGCGCGGCATTAAATAGCGTACAAATTGCAGAAATTTTGATAAAAAACTATTTATAATCTATAGTTACGTCTATATGCTAATGTTTATTCTTAGCTTTTAGCTGGAAATGGGTGTATCTTTAGCCTGAATTTTTAGAAAAATGACGTTTTAACTAGATAATAGCCGCTATTCAGCTTGTCTGAATAGCAGTATAAATATGTATTATTAGGATCGAGTGAGGGGACTACCTGTGCGCAAATTAACGCTGAGCCTTGCCGTAATGGCTGCACTGCTGCCACTACGCGGATATTCATTAGGGTTGGGTGATTTAGAGCTGTATTCAGCGCTAAATCAGGAGCTAAATGCAGAAATCGAAGTGCTGTCTGCGACATCAGAAGATGCGGAGCAGATACTCGTCAAGCTGGCTGATCGAGACGCTTTTAATCGTGCGGGGCTGGATCGACCGTTTCTATTGCAGCAACTTAAATTCAAACTGGTTGATAAAAACGGTGTGCCCTATGTAAAGGTCTATACCAAAGCACCGGTACGCGAACCTTTTTTAAGCTTTTTATTAGAAATTGATTGGCCCCAGGGGCACTTGTTGCGCGAATACACATTGCTGCTCGACCCCCCTGTTTATAATAACAGTACTCCTGCGAGTGCCCAAAACAGTTCTTTTAATCAACCGGCTGATATCCAGGCGCAATCTCAGCCGGTGTATGCTCAGCAACAAAGTGCGCAGACTGTCAATGTGCAAACCGGCGTTATTTCATCGGACAGTGGTAGAAGTGCCAGCTATGAATATCAGGCGATGCCAGTGACATCAGCTTCCGTTGATCAATACCGGGTTCAGAAAAATGACACTCTGTGGGGTATAGCGAATCGCATGCGCCCAGACAGCTCGATAAGTGTTGAACAAATGATGCTGGCCTTGGTGCGTAAAAATCCCGAAGCCTTTATTCGTGAAAATATGAATGGCGTAAAACGCGGTTATATTTTGCGCATGCCAGATCGTGAGAATATTGCTCAGGTCAATCGTCAGCAGGCGGTTGCTCAGGCCCGCGAACATGCGGCGCTGTGGCGTGAATATAGCCATGCTGCGGCTAGCTCATCCCCGGCTTCCTCAATGGAAGCTGATTCAATGGGAGAAGGCATGGCTGGCGATGCTGCCGATCAGGCGCGAGATGCGGATGGCCATTTATCTATTATGGGGGCCGGTGAGGGCGATGAGCATACTGGCTCTAACCAAGATGTGGATGCCCAACTTAGCCAGCTAAAACAAGATTTGGCAATGGCTAATGAGCAACTTGAATCCGAGCGACTCGAAAAAGAAGATTTACGTTCGCGCTTAGCAGAGCTAGAGCAGCGTGTGAAAAGTGTAATTGAAGGTAGCGGTCGTGTTGAAATGGATGACAGCGAACTGGCCAAATTGCAGCAAGACCTGCAAAGCACTCAACAGGCCGTACAGGAATCACCGACAGAAGACTCAAATGAAGGCACGTCTGAAGAGTCGGTTTTAAATGATGAGCCAATAACTGATGAAGTTATGTCTGAGGATGCGCTAGCCACTGAAGACATGCCTGAAGAAATAGCCGACGACATGGTTGGCGATACGCAAGAAAAAGAAGACGCTATTTTTGCGGATGAAATTACAGCTGAAGCAGAAACCGAAGTAATAGACGATGGAATGGCCGATACGCACATGCCGGCTGAATCACCTGAGCCGGTTAATGAAGTGGCTCCTCCCGCATTTGCCAAACAGCAACCCAAGGGGTTTATTGAGGGCCTATTAGATGACCCTAAATTATTAGGCATGATTGGTGGTGGTCTGGCCTTTATCTTTTTGCTGGTTGCATTACTGCTGAAGCGCATTCGTGGAAATAAGACGGAAGAAGATGAGTGGGCTGCGGGTATGGAAGATCCATCCAGCAGTACTGAGAATGATTTTTCCGGCATTAGCGGTGCCGAGCTAGGCGATAATTCAGCTAATGCAACATTACAAAGTGAAGGGTTCAATACGGACCAAACTGCTGAAATAGCGGCGGCAGAGTCTGATGACGGAATGGATATTACGCGGGTTAAAGTGCCGGAGTCGGACGGTGAAGACACTGTCTTTAATATAGACGATGCAGATGCCCGGCCCGAAGATGATGACCGGGATGATGTGATTGCAGAAGCTGATGTCTATCTGGCTTACGGTATTTACCAGCAGGCTGAAGAGCTGCTTAATACCGCTATTGATCAAAACCCGGAGCGCGATGATTACCGTATGAAATTGCTAGAAACTTATTATGCCGCTAAAAATGCAGCGGCATTTGAAGAGCTGGCGGTAGATGTAAAATCGCGCAAAGGTGACGATAAGGCTTATTGGAGCCGTGTGGTTGCCATGGGAATGGAGCTTAGCCCGACTAATGAGCTGTTTTCAAGTACAGAAAATGTATTGGAAGACTTCGATGCGAATGCCCTATTACCGGATAAGCTGCAAACTACCGATCTTGACCTGGATGCGGGGGATGACTTTGATTTAGGTTTAGATTCGGATTTAGGCGACGCCGATTTAGATAGCTCAGATTTAGGTGAGTCAGGTTTCGATGATGCGGATTTAGAAGACACTTTTGTTTCGGCTGAGCCAGTAGAGGTGGAGGAAGAAGCGAAGGATACAGAAGAGCTAGATTTGGCGAGTGATCTGGAAAACATTACCAGCGATTTAGATCGCGCCGAAGTTGCGGAACCTGCAGCCGATGCCGATGATAACAATTCAGAATTAGAATTCGATCTGGGCGATATGGATGACGTGGGGTCGGCAGAAGCTGAATCTACCGAAACGACAGAAATGGATATCGATGATGATTTTTCGCTTGATTTTGATGCCGCAGACTTAGGCTTTGAAGAGGCTGAGGATGAAACTCAGGATGAAGTGGAGCTGGATGCAGATCTGAATTTGGGTGGTGACTTAGATGATGAACAGGACAATAGCCAAGATGATGGATTGGGTGACGAGTCTGTTGAAATAGACCTGAGTGAAGACCTGGATCTAAGTGACATCGATGAACTGGACTTAAGTGACTCAAGCGACCTTGATGTCGCTGATGTTAATGTTGACGTATCAGATGGTGACGATGAAGAATTCGATATTTCAGAATTATCAGAAGACGTTGACGAAGTGAGCACTAAGCTGGATTTAGCCAAAGCGTATATTGATATGGGTGATAATGATGGTGCCCGCAGTATACTCGAAGAAGTCAAGGCCGAAGGTAATGACGAGCAGCAAAAACAAGCTGAAGAGTTAATCCAAAAGGCAAGCTAACGCTATTGTTGTTAGAAATAGAAAACGGCATCGGCTTAAAACCCGATGCCGTTTTCTATTGGCTAAAGCAAAGGCATTTTTCGCATTGCTGGAGCTGAATTAAACTTTGTTTTTTTTAGTGAAGTTAAGATTAAGATATCTGGGCTTGATTATGAAATCACCTATTTAAGATAATAACGCGAGTATTTTTTCTTGTTGAACAGGCAATATTAGGTTATGAAATTCGCACTCGGCATAGAATACGACGGCAGTCAATTTGCCGGCTGGCAAATGCAAAAGCATGGCACCCGCACGGTGCAGGAATGTGTCGAGCAGGCCATATCCAGTGTCGCTAATCAAACCATCCCGATTGTTTGTGCCGGTCGCACAGACACCGGCGTGCATGCCACCGGCCAGGTAGTGCATTTTGAGTGTGATGCGCCACGTAATGAAAAAGCCTGGGTGATGGGAGTGAATACACGGCTACCCGATGATGTCGCTTCAGTGTGGGCCAGGCCAGTGGCTGATGATTTTAGTGCGCGTTTTAGTGCCACCGCCAGACAATATCGCTACATTGTTTTAAATCGCTCGGCTCGACCCGCCATTTTAAATAAAAAAGTTACCTGGAAACACGGTAAGTTTAATGTTAAGGCTATGCACCAAGCCGCGCAGGCATTAATCGGCGAGCAAGATTTTTCCGCATTTCGCTCATCAGCTTGCCAGGCCGAACATGCCAATCGAAACGTCCATTGGGTAAAGGTTAGCCGGCAGGGCGATTATATTTATATCGACATTGAAGCCAATGCGTTTTTGCATCACATGGTGAGAAATATTGTTGGCTCGTTAATGATGATTGGGCAGCAAGTTGAGCCCGTTAGCTGGATGGCGGATTTAATGCAGTGTAAAGACCGAACTCAGGCAGGGCCGACTGCACCGGCAGATGGGTTGTATTTGGTAAAGGTGAGTTATCCGCAGGAGACGGGGATTAATCCGGATATATTTTTACCTGATTTTAGTTAAGTTTTTCTTTTGAGTGCAGGTAAAAAATACGTCTCAACGAAAAAACAAATCAAAATTGAGCCGGGATTGAGTCCTGGATTTAAAAGCGAGGCTAATGTCATGTCTCTAAATGTAATTTCTTTATTTTTTTCTAAACAAGAAACCAATTATCGTTCCCCGTATTAGCTTAAAGTTCTCCACTTAAAATCCAAAATAATGGAAGATGTTTCGTAAAACAAAGTCTATTTTCTGTTAAAATGCCGGTTTTTCCAGCATTGACTATTGGCTTGACCGACTTTTGAATCCAAGAACCCGCGTAAAAATCTGTGGTATTACTCAAATAGAAGATGGCATTGAAGCCGCTCAGCTGGGTGTGGATGCGTTGGGTTTTGTATTTTATGAAAAAAGCCCGCGCAATATTGATATTGAGCAGGCGCAGGCGATAATTCGAGTGCTACCGGGGTTTGTTACTACCGTTGCCTTATTTTTAAATCCGCAGGAGAGCCTGGTTAAGCAGGTTATCGCCAATACCGATATCGACTGCCTGCAGTTTCATGGCACTGAGTCAGCGGCGTATTGTGATTCATTTAATCAGCCCTATATAAAAGCATTAGGTATTGACGGGGTGGATGATATTCCCGCATTGTGCGCGGAATATGCCAGCGCCCGAAGTGTATTGTTGGACAGTCACAGCGCAGGCAAGGCAGGCGGAACCGGCGAGACGTTTAACTGGGATGCTATTCCCGCTGCGCTGCGTAATGAAATTATTTTAGCTGGTGGCTTAACCCCCTACAATGTTGCCGAGGCGATTGAGCAGGTTAGGCCTTATGCGGTGGATTTAAGCTCCGGGGTTGAATCGGCTCCTGGCAAAAAAAATAAAATGTTAATGTCCCGCTTGATGAGAGAAGTAAAGCGGGTCGATTGTGCCCAATAAACAGGTCGAGAGTTTGGGCAACGAATGAATAAAGACGAGATAAGATGAGCGAAGATAAAACAGATTATTATTCGATGCCCGACGAGCGTGGTCATTTTGGTATTTACGGCGGCAAGTTTGTGGCCGAGACTTTAATGGAGCCGATTGAAGAATTACGTCAGGCTTATGAAAAAGTTAAAAACGATAAAGATTTTCAGGCAGCATTCGATAAAGATCTGGCGGATTATGTCGGTCGGCCCAGCCCTTTATATTATGCAGAGCGCTGGTCGCAAGAACTCGGTGGTGCGCAAATTTATTTAAAGCGTGAAGACTTAAATCACACCGGCGCGCATAAAATTAACAATACCATCGGCCAGGGTTTGTTGGCTAAATATATGGGCAAAACTCGCATTATTGCAGAAACCGGTGCCGGTCAGCATGGTGTAGCTTCGGCTACGGTAGCGGCGCGTTTCGGCATGGAATGCATTGTTTATATGGGCGAGGAAGACGTTAAGCGCCAGGCGCCGAATGTGTATCGAATGAAATTACTCGGCGCCAAAGTGGTGCCGGTGACTTCCGGTTCTAAAACGTTGAAAGATGCGCTAAATGAGGCCATGCGTGACTGGGTGACTAATATCGATGATACGTTTTATATTATCGGTACCGTTGCCGGCCCGCACCCTTATCCAGAAATGGTGCGTGATTTTCAAACCATTATTGGTCGTGAAGCCAGGCTTCAAATGCAAGAGCAGGCAGGCTGTTTGCCCGACGCTTTAGTGGCTTGCGTAGGTGGTGGCTCTAATGCGATTGGTTTATTTCACCCGTTTCTGGGAAACGAGTCTGTAAAGATTTACGGCGTAGAAGGTGGCGGTGACGGGGTGGACACGCCTAATCATGCGGCACCACTGTGCGCGGGTAAACCTGGCGTATTGCACGGTAACCGCACCTATTTAATGGAAGATGATAACGGGCAGATTATTGAAACCCATTGTATCTCCGCCGGTTTAGATTACCCCGGTGTCGGCCCCGAACATGCCTGGTTAAAAGATACGGGGCGCGCTAATTATGTGAGCGTAACCGACAAAGAAGCTTTGGCTGCATTTCATAAGTTAACCCGCACGGAAGGCATTATCCCCGCACTAGAGTCCAGTCATGCACTGGCCTATGGCGAGAAACTCGCGCAAACCATGACGCCGGATCAAAAAATAATTATAAATTTATCCGGTCGTGGTGATAAAGATATCAACACCATTGCAGATATTGAGGGCATCGAACTGTGAGTCGTTTAAATGCAACCTTTGAAGCCTTAAAAGCAGACAATAAAACCGCGCTAATTTCATTTATTACCGCCGGTGATCCGCAACCGTCTATTACAGTTGACTTATTACACGATATGGTTGAAGCCGGTGTCAGTGTGCTGGAATTGGGTATTCCTTTTTCAGACCCGATGGCAGAAGGCCCGGTAATTCAAGCCGCCTGTGAGCGGGCCTTATTGCATAATGTTAGTTTGCGCGATGTACTGCAAATGGTGAAAGAATTTCGTAGCAAAGATAATGTAACGCCGATTGTGTTAATGGGTTACACCAATCCGGTTGAAGTGATGGGGTATGAAGCTTTCGCTAATGCGGCGAGTGATGCCGGTGTCGATGGTTTAATTTTGGTAGACTTACCACCGGAAGAAGGTGACGAATTGCACCAGCATTTAAGTGCAAATAAAGTCGATCAAATATTTTTATTGGCTCCCACCAGTACCGATGAGCGGATGAAAATTATTTGTGATCAGGCCAGTGGCTTTGTGTATTACGTTTCATTAAAAGGTGTCACCGGTGCGGCCACATTGAATGTAGATTCGGTAATTGAAAAAGTGGCACAAATTCGAACTCACACGTCTATTCCGGTTGGTGTTGGTTTTGGGATTAGCGATGCAGCGTCTGCTGCAAAAGTGGCGGCGGTTGCCGATGCGGTGGTTGTGGGTAGTGCAGTGGTTAAACGTATTGCAGAAAATGCAGATGACCCCAAAAAAATGTCGCAACAGGTTTGTGAGTTACTGGCGTCGATGCGCGAAGCAATGGATAAAGTTTAGTTATTACATTTTTAACAATGTAAATAAAAAAGTGAAAAGGTTGTACCTATGAACTGGTTTGAAAAATTAATGCCGTCGCGCATTCGCACAGAAGCAAATGACGCAGAAAAAAAAGGCTCGGTGCCGGAAGGTTTATGGACTAAATGTAATGATTGTAGTGCGGTTTTATATCGTGCAGAGTTAGAGCGTAACCATGATGTTTGCCCGAAGTGTCATCACCATATGCGTATGGGCGCACGGCGTCGCTTAGAAAACTTTTTAGATGAAGAGCCGCGCGAAGAAATTGCGGCTAATTTAATGCCGGTAGATATTTTAAAATTTAAAGATAGTAAAAAATATAAAGACCGTATTACTATTGCGCAAAAAAATACCGATGAAAATGATGTGCTGATTGCAATGAAAGGCCAGGTAAAAGGTGTGCCATTAGTGGCGGCAGCATTTGAGTTTAAATTTATGGGCGGCTCAATGGGATCGGTAGTCGGTGAAAAATTTGTACGCGCCGCTAATGTTTGTTTAGAAAATGAAATCCCTTTAGTGTGTTTTTCTGCCTCCGGTGGTGCGCGTATGCAGGAGTCTTTATTTTCATTAATGCAAATGTCGAAAACCTCTGCGGTGCTGCAAAAAATGTCGCAACGCGGTATTCCGTTTATTTCTGTAATGACGGACCCGACTATGGGGGGGGTGTCAGCCAGTTTAGCGATGCTGGGTGATATTAATATAGGTGAGCCGAAAGCGTTAATTGGCTTTGCCGGCCCGCGGGTTATAGAGCAAACCGTGCGTGAAACTTTACCTGAAGGTTTTCAACGCAGTGAATTTTTATTAGAGCATGGCGCGATTGATATAATTGTTGATCGTCGTGACATGCGCGATAAAATTGCCAGTATGTTGAGTATGTTGCAAAATAAACCGGCTGCGTAATATATTTTTTATGACAGATTTGATTAAGCTTTCAGAGTATAAAAAATGGATTTTTGTATGAAAACGACAAAATATTTTGATACGCTTAAACTTGGGCCTGACAGGGTGATAATAAAAGAGCAATGAATGCAGCAGGCTGTAGACTTTTCTATGAAAGTGGTTTTGCAAAGTGATGGACACATAAGAAAATAGGCTAAAATAGTTGAAATGCAAAATCAGTATTTAAGAGTTATTATACTAGAAGATGGTGAAACCAGTTACAGTGCATTAATTAAGCTTAAAATGGTATTGCCGCTTAACTGTTTTGAAATAAACGTTCGAAAATATGCGATTTAAACTCCTTGCCGAATGGCTGCAATGGCAGGAAAGCCTCAACCCCAAAGAAATTGATTTAGGTCTCGAGCGTGTATCAGCGGTTTTAAAAAAACTATCTTTCAAATCAAATTTTTTCTGCCCGATTATTAGCGTTGCCGGCACCAACGGCAAAGGCTCAACAGTCGCTTTTATCGAATCCATTTTGCAGCAATCTAAAATATCTGTTGGCAGTTATACCTCACCGCACTTATTTAAATACAACGAACGCATTCGTATTAATCAGCAAGCGGTTAGCGATGCGGATTTATGCGAAGCTTTTGATATAGTCGATAAAGCCCGAGGTGATATTGCACTCACTTATTTTGAGTTTGGCACGCTCGCCGCGTTGGTTGTTTTTAAAAAATATAATATCGATGTTGCGGTTTTGGAGGTGGGTTTGGGCGGCCGCCTCGATGCGGTGAATGTAGTAGATGCAGACGTAGCAGTGATTACCAGTATTGGCATTGACCATGTTGACTGGCTGGGTAGTGACGTGGAGGTGATAGCGCGTGAAAAAGCCGGCATTATGCGTGCCGAAAAAACCGCGATAGTGAGTATCTTTAAGCCGCCATTTGCATTACTTGAGCACGCGCAGCAAAACAAGGTTAACGTAGTGAAGCTTGGGCAAGATTATTTGTATCAAGGTCTAGCGAATCACCATTGGCAATTTAATGCCCCTAATCTACATTTAGGTGATTTGCCGGCCCCCGCATTAAAGGGTGGCTTTCAGTTACAAAATGCTTCGGCTGCGATTATGGCGATTCATTCGTTGGCGTTGAACAAACCACCCACTAGTCAAAATATTGCAGATGGCTTACAGCAGGTGAAATTGCAGGGGCGTTATCAGCAACTCAGTGACCAGCCCGTTATTGTGGTCGACGTGGCGCATAATGAGCAATCCGCCCAAATGTTGCATAACACATTAAGCGATATAGCGGTGCGCGGCAAAACGATTGCGGTGGTGGCGATGCTGGCTGATAAGGCTGTTGACGAAGTCTTGACAGTGGTGAGCCCACAAATCGATTATTGGTTCAGTGCGGGGCTTCGCGTTAGTCGTGCAAATTCTGCAAAAAACATGGCGCAGGCGGTGCGTGATCTGCATTCAGATGTTAAACTCTCGGCTTGTGAAACCGTCGCTGAAGCCTGCACTAAGGCGTGTGCTTTGGCCGCTGAAAATGACCGTATTATTGTATTTGGTTCTTTCTATACGGTAAATGAAGCAATAACTTTTTTTGATAGCGATAATGATGGCAGCAATGATAACTAATATCTGGAATGGGTTTGGATAGAAAACTTCGTAAACGCATAATTGGCGCGGTGGTCTTAGGCGCATTTTTGGTTATTTTTGTGCCCGAATGGTTAGACGGTTCAGGTCATAAATCTCGTTACAGTAATGATGTGAGCATTCCCGACAAGCCCGAATTTAAACCCATATCCAATTATATTGAATCAACCGATTCGGCGGTCACTATTAATAAACGCATAAAAGCTGAAGAACCTGCTGTGCACGCCTGGGCATTACAGTTGGGGAGCTTTTCTCAAGAAACCAATGCCAATACGATGCGTGATCGATTACGAAAAAAAGGTTACACCAGTTATGTCGATGTTTTGAAAAAACCTAATCGCACAACTTATCGGGTTCGCATTGGCCCGGAGCTCGACAAAAAACAGTTAGAGAAAATTAAAACCGAACTTATCAAAAGTGAAAAACTCAAAGGCATGGTGGTGCAGCACCCGTGATGGCTCGTAAACCTGGCATGCTGCGATGCCCTCAATTAAAGACTATGCTCTTTCTTAAATCAGGAATTACCGCATGACCCTTGTCGATTTTGGAATTGTCACCATATTAGCAGTTTTAATATTACTCGGATTAATCTGGGGCTTTGTTAAAATTGCGATTGCACTGGGTACCTGGTTAGCGGCAAGTACGATTTCGTTTAGCTTTGCACCGAATTTAGCGGCTTCGATGTTAACTTCAATCGAGTCACCGCCAATGAGATTGGCTGCGGCAATGGGTATACTTTTTGTACTAACCATTATGGTGGGTGCAGTGGTGAGTTTTATTGCGCGCCAGTTTGTCAGTAAAACCGGTTTGAGTGGTTTAGATCGTGTGCTGGGTTTAATTATCGGCGCTTCACTTGGTTTAGTTATTGTGGTTGCGCTGGTATTTATTGCGGGCCTAACCAATGCGCCGAGTTATGACTGGTGGCAGTCATCGTTATTTATCGAACGCTTTGAATCACTCGCGCTATGGCTGCAAGGTTATTTGCCCGATGATGTTGCGAAATATTTTTCGTATTAAATCGATGCGCCCTTAAGATTTTATTTTAACTAATTAGCAAATTTGCTGTTGAGGTTTTTATGTGCGGTATAGTCGGTATTGTTGGCCGAAGTCCTGTTAACCAGTTGTTATATGATGCCCTAATCATATTACAACATCGAGGACAAGACGCTGCAGGCATTGTCACCAGTGATGGAAATAAATTTCACCTACGCAAAAGCAATGGCTTAGTGAGTGATGTTTTTAATGCCGATAGCATGACGCAATTGGTGGGAAATATGGGTATAGGTCATGTGCGTTATCCCACCGCCGGTTGCTCATCGGCTGCAGAAGCCCAGCCTTTTTATGTGAATTCGCCCTACGGAATTTCGATGGCACATAATGGTAACCTCACCAATGCGGAAGACTTAAAGGCGCAATTGTATAAAGATGATATGCGCCATATTAATACGGAATCCGATTCGGAAATTTTATTAAATATTTTTGCTCACGAATTACAGGCACTTAATCAGTTACAGGTCACCTCAACAGAAATTTTTAAAGCGATAGAACAGGTCCACAAACGGTGTACAGGTGGTTATGCAGTTGTTTCGACAATTGTGGGCAAAGGCGTGTTGGCGTTTCGTGACCCCCATGGTATTCGCCCAGTTTGTTATGGCAAGCGTGAAACCGAAGCCGGCACTGAATATATTGTGGCATCAGAAAGTGTAGCGTTGCATGCATTGGGCTTTGAATTGGTGCGTGACCTAAAACCCGGCGAAGCCATTTATATTGATATCGATGGAAATTTCTTTAGTCAGCAGTGTGCAGAGAACCCTCAAAATACACCATGCATTTTTGAATATGTTTATTTTGCGCGCCCTGATTCTATTATTGATGATATCTCGGTTTACAAAGCACGTTTAAGAATGGGAACAACACTGGTGCAAAAAATATTACGTGAGCGTCCCAATCACGATATTGATGTGGTGATTCCGATTCCTGATACTAGCCGAACCTCTGCACTGGATGTTGCGTATCATTTGGGGGTTAAGTATCGCGAAGGTTTTATTAAAAATCGTTATATCGGCCGCACCTTTATTATGCCGGGGCAAATGCAGCGTAAAAAATCCGTGCGCCAAAAACTCAATGCGATTGATTTAGAATTTAAAGATAAAAATGTTTTGTTAGTTGATGACTCAATTGTGCGCGGCACTACGTCAAAACAAATTATTCAAATGGCGAGAGATGCGGGTGCAAAAAATGTTTATATGGCATCAGCTGCTCCCCCCGTGCGCCACCCCAATGTTTACGGCATTGATATGCCATCGCCAAAAGAGTTTGTTGCGGATGGACGTGATATAAAAGAAATCACCCAAGAAATTGGCGCAGACTGGTTAATCTATCAGGATTTAGAGGATTTAATACATGCGGTAAAACAGGGTAATGAAACGATCGAAAGTTTTGATAGTTCCTGCTTTAGCGGTGAATATGTAACCGGAGATATCGATGAAGCGTATTTAAAGCATCTTGATGACTTGCGTTCCGATGCCTCAAAAGCAAAGCGTGAGCATGCTGATAATCTTGCTGGTATCGACCTTTATAGTAATCAATAATAGTAATCATAATACTCATTTAACTCTTTATGCTTAAGCAAAATCTTCAGTATTTATTTGTTGTTTTATTTTCGGCATTTACTTCAGCAACATTAGTTGCCGAAGTAAATGCCGATGAAATAAATAAAGATATTACAAATAAAGAGTCTCTAGATATAGAGGCCATAGATAAAGAGATTAAAGCTAAAGCGATAAATGATGTAGAGTTGTTTGATCAAGCGATTCAGTTTTCACGGCAAGAAAAATGGGCACAGGCTGAACCTATTTATCGAAAATTAATTGAACGCAATAATGAGTGGCCCGAGCCGGCCAATAATTTGGCGATATTGTTATTAAAAACTAATCGAATGGAAGAAGCAAAAACAATGCTGGAACAGGCAGTGGTTAGCTCCCCTAATTATCGCATCGCACAGAACAATCGTTCGCAACTGTATAATTTTTTGGCTACCCAGGCTTATGATAAGGCACTCGGTGCTAAAGTGAGTATTGCAGTACCGGAGCTTGAATTAATTGAAACGATTTATCAGCCAGTAAAAGTGATCGAGATTGAAGTTGAAAAAATTATTATAAAAAAAGAAATAGTAGAAGTTGCTGCTGCCCCGGATGTTGTTTCAGAAATTATCCCTGAAACGGCCCCACAAATAATTCCAAAAACAACGCCAAGCCTAAATCCAGACGGCGAAGCGCAAAGCCAAATTCAGTTAACGCAAGAGCGCATTAAACAACAGTTAATCGCCTGGTCGAGGGCCTGGTCGCAAGGTGATTTTGAATATTACATTCAAATCTATTCAGAAAATTTTCAGCCTTCCGATGCGAGTCAGTCCTATCTCGATTGGAAAAATATACGACGTGCAAAATTGAAGTTTACTGAAGGTATTAACGTTGATATTGAAAATATTAGGGTATTTGCCGAGCCTTTGGGCAAGTATGCGCTAGTTGAATTTATTCAAAATTATCAGTCAAGTACCTATCGCGACCGGGTGTTAAAACAAATGTATATGCGTCGTCAGCAGGGTAGCTGGCTAATACTTTCTGAGAGAACCATTAAAACGTATAACAATTAATTATGCGCTAATTGAATCACATGAAAAATATTATCAGTCTCCTTGTTATTGTGTTGTCATCATCATTGGTGATGGCATCCCCCCGCCCTGAGGCGCGTTTACTTGATGCAATTCAGGATGTACAAAGCTCTAATATGGGCGAGGCTGAGTTAAAATTAAAGTCATTATTAACGGATGTGCCTGAATTTAAATTAGCTCAGCTAGTTTATGCAGATATTCTAAGGTCCCGTACAGGTCATTTCATTACGCCTGCATCCGGTTTGGAGGATGGCTTACAAAAAACTTTATTATTAAGTGAAATAAAAAATCGCTATCAAGCGGTGACCGAGCTGAAATTTAAAAATAAAACCCCTGCGGTATTGGCAAAACTGGATGTTTTTTATCGTCATGCGATTGTGGTTGATTTAAGTAAGTCGCGACTATATTTATTTGATAACGCCCAATCGACGCCCAAACTAATCGATAATTTTTTTGTTTCAATGGGGCGCAGCGGTGCAGGAAAAAATACCGAAGGTGATTTGAAAACGCCACTGGGCGTATACTTTGTGCAATCGTATATTGCGCCGAATGCATTGGCCGATAAATATGGCGCAGGTGCGTACCCGATTAATTACCCGAATGCCTGGGATCGTTTAAATGGCAAAACGGGTCACGGTATTTGGTTGCACGGTACGCGCAGCGGCACTTATAATCGTCCGACATTAGCATCGGAGGGTTGTGTGGTTTTACCCAATGATGACTTATTGAGTCTTGGTGACTTTATTAATTTAAAGAGCACGCCGGTATTAATTGGTGAAAATATTAAGTGGTTGCCAGTAGAGCAGTGGCACCAACATAAACAAACTATTTCACAGATACATAATCAATGGAAAGTCGATTGGGAAAGTATGAATGTGAATAATTATTTAAGCCATTACTCGGAACGCTTCACTAATGGTAAAAAAAATTTCGCGCATTGGTCTGAGCATAAGCGCCGTATTGCAAAACATAAAACGTTTGTGAACGTAGAGTTATCAAATATAAGTTTGCTCGTGCATCCCAATGAAGATGTGATGGTAGCTACATTTTTTCAAACCTATGCCAGCGATAATTTTTCCAGTAAAAGTTGGAAACGTCAGTATTGGAATAAAGAAAGCGACGGCCAATGGCGAATTGTGTTTGAAGATAAAATTACGGCGCCGATTGATTCTCAGCTTGTGGTGAATGAATAAAATCTCTTTGCGTTTTTTTCTCAGGAATGTTTTTGCGTAACCAGCGCACCATATCTACCCAAATGCGTACAACTTCTTTATCGCTTGGCATAATTCCCGCATAGGGAAGCTCAATAGTAACCACCGGAATTTTTTGTTGCAGGCCGGCATAATTTCCCAAAGAACCGGGATAGGTTCCCAATAGTTTCAAATAAAGCGAGCCGAGTTTTTTGGGAGGAGGAGTCGGGCCGTCATAATCAACGATACCAAACGGCGCATGTACTGTAACAATGGCATCCGGTTTGAATTCTTCAATCAGTCCAATAATCCAGCGTGTTTCTATTTCACTTGCGGGGCTCGCCCCGGGGTAGCGTCGAGCGTCACTATAAGCTTTGTTTTTCCAGTACTTTAAGCTGGCGTTGGGGTTGCCGTTATTAGGGAAATTTCGATTTAAATCCACACTATTGGCATTTATACGCTGCGATTTTTTTTGCAATAATCCATCAGGGTTAACTAAAGGTGCAACTTTCCAATGAAATAAACCACTGTGATATTTGTCCAGAATTTTCATCCATTTAAACATAATTGTTACCGATGAATACTCGTCACCGTGTATGCCACCTAAAACAAGAATTTTCGCCTGCGGTTGGCGTTTATCTAAAATAGGGGGGTATTCTTTAATAAGAAGATTGTTTTGATTAACCGTTGTTTGATTGTGTGCAATGCTTAAGTTGCGATGAAGACATTCATCAATTGTCACACTGGATAATTTGTTGCCTATTCGTCGGCAAGTGCTCATTACCTGTTTTTGCTGTGCCATACTTGTTTTAGTCGAAGTGTTGTTTGAATTTTGCTCAGCAGCAGGGCTGTTTGCCGAGGCGGCTAATAATAAAGTAAGTGAAATTCGGTAAAGGCGTGTTAGCATAGAAAATTAGTCAGTATATTTAAGTAGTATCTATAAAAAAGTGTCGGAAAAAATGCCAACCATTCGTTATATTATTATAAATATAGATCAGCAACACTTGTATTGCATGGATCAAAACGACAAGAAAATTTGTGACTATCCTGTGTCGACTTCAAAGTTTGGCGCAGGTAATTTAAACGGCAGCTTTAAAACACCTTTAGGCGTACATAGTATTGCACAAAAAATAGGCAGTGGTTGTGCTATTAATGAAGTATTTGTTGGGCGACAAGCAATCGGTGTGTTGGATGAATTACGCGCGACGCAACAAACTTTGCCCGAAGATATTATTAGCAGCCGTATTTTGTGGTTGCAAGGCGAAGAGGCGGGGGTGAACAAACATGAAAATAATATGGGTGAAATGATTGATAGCTATCAGCGTTATATTTATATTCATGGCACGGCAGAGGAAAATAAAATTGGCCAGCCCGCATCCCATGGTTGTGTGCGAATGTGTAATAAAGATATTATAGAATTATTCGACCTTGTTGAAGAAGGTTGTAAAGTATTAATTCAGACGTCAGCTGAAAATTCAGGTAAATAATAATGAGTGATTACGAAGATTTAGAAGCACAGTGGGCATTTGCAACTCAGGCGGTTAGGGCCGGCCAGCAGCGTACCCATGAGCAAGAGCATAGCGAACCAATTTTTCCAACCTCCAGTTTTGTTTTTTCATCGGCTGCTGAAGCTGCCGCGCGTTTTTCGGGTGAGCAGCCGGGAAATATTTATTCGCGCTTTACTAACCCCACAGTCAGAACGTTTGAACAGCGTTTAGCGCGTATGGAAGGTGCCGAATGTTGTGTTGCAACTGCTTCGGGCATGTCTGCTATTTTAGCGACGGTATTAGGGATTTTAAAAACCGGCGATCACATTGTTTCATCGCGCAGCATTTTTGGCACTACCACCGTTTTGTTTACAAATTTTATGGCTAAATTGGGTATTGAAACAACCTTTGTTGATTTGTCTGATTTAAGTGCATGGCAAAAAGCCATTCAAAAAAATACACGTTTATTATTTTTAGAAACACCGTCAAATCCGCTCACAGAATTAGTTGATATAAAAGCACTGGCTGAAATTTCACGTCAACATGATTGTTTGCTGGCGGTTGATAATTGTTTATCTACGCCGGCGTTACAACAACCAATTGCTTTAGGTGCAGATATCGTAATCCATTCCGCCACAAAATATATTGATGGCCAGGGGCGTTGCATGGGTGGAGCGGTGTGCGGCACACAAGAAATTGTGGGCGGCGATGTGTATGCGTTTTTGCGTAGCGCAGGGCCAACCATGAGCGCATTTAATGCGTGGGTATTTTTAAAAGGTTTAGAAACTTTAAATATTCGCATGAAAGCACACAGTGCTGGTGCGCTTGAATTAGCGCGTTGGTTAGAGCAGCAGCCGCAGGTTGCGCGGGTTTATTATCCAGGGCTGGAATCGCATCCGCAACATGGGTTGGCAAAATCCCAGCAAAAAGGTTTTGGTGGGTTATTATCTTTTGAACTCAAAGGTGGCAAAGAAGATGGCTGGAAATTAATTGATGCTACGCAAATTTGTTCCATCACGGCTAACTTAGGTGACACAAAAACTACCATCACACATCCGCCAACTACTACGCATGGCAGATTAACCGACGAGCAACGTAAAGAGTCGGGTATTGCCGATGGCTTAATTCGCATAGCGGTAGGGCTAGAAAATATTGAAGATTTAAAACAAGATTTGGCTCGAGGAATGTAAAGTGTCAGCAATAAATAATCTGATTATTGCTGAGCGAAAAATACCTTTAATATTGGTAGTGGATGACGATATTGTAATTCGCAGCATGTTAATGAAGGCATTACAAAAGCAAGGTTATGATGCGATTGAAGCGCTCAATGGTGCAGAAGGTATCGAGTTATTTCGACAACATCGTCCTGACCTGGTTTTGCTCGATGTATTAATGCCGGTAATGAATGGCTTTGAGGCTTGCCAAGAAATGCGTGTGCTCGACCCGGAGCGCAGCGTGCCAATCATTATGTTAACCGGTTTAGATGATGTGGCATCGGTAGATAAATCGTTTGATGCGGGAGCTACCGATTTTATTTCTAAACCCATTAACTGGAGTTTATTTTCGCAACGGGTTCGTTATGCGCTTAAGTCGCGCGATATGGATTTTGAACTACGTAAAAATCGTCACCGGGTTGACCATGCATTAAAAGTAGCAATGCTAGGATATTGGGATTGGGATTTAGAAAGTGGTCAGTTTATGTTTCCCCCCGGTGTTTTAGAAATGTTAGGTATCGATCGTAATAAAGATATTACATTTGATGAGTTGGTTAACCACATTCCCGAAGAGGATCGTGATCGAGTTGTGCATGCATTTAATGATGCGTGTACGCGGGGTACACAATTTGTAATAGAACATCGCATTCACGGTGTTGATAATAAAGAGCGCTATGTTTATCAGCATTGTGATGTGATTATGGGGGAAGATAAAAAGCCCCGCTATATCCTGGGTACCATTCAAGATATTACGTCTTTAAAACGTGCTGAAGATATGATTTTACATCAGGCCTATCATGACCTGCTTACTGATTTACCCAATCAAACTTTATTTAAAGAGCGCTTAACTCATGCTATAAAAGTTGCTGAACATGCAAATCATCAGGTAGCGGTAGTGTTGATGGATATCGACCGGTTTCAATTAATTAACGATAGTTTAGGTCAGGATATTGGCAATGAATTGTTAGTGGCCTTTGCTGGTTTTTTAATTGGTTTTATGCATGAAGGCGATACGGTTGCACGCATTAGCGGTAATGAGTTTGCGCTGCTTATTGAAAGTGCGATATCGACAGATGAAATTACTCAGATGATTAGAAATTTACACCAGGCATTAAAAGAAAATAGTTTTGACCTGGGTGGTCAGCAAGTGGTTGTGTCATTAAGTTTAGGTGTATCCATTTATCCCAATGATGAAAGAGATGCGGGTGAGTTAATTCATTGTGCTAATACCGCGATGCGAAAAGCCAAAGGCTTAGGAGGGGATCAGGAGCACTTTTATACCAGCGATATGAATCGCAGGGTGGATGACCGGTTACGCATGGAAACTGATTTGCGTAATGCTTTGGAAAATGATGAATTAGAATTATTTTACCAGCCGCAGGTTGATGCGCAAACTCGAAAAATAATTGCCTGTGAAGCATTGGTTCGCTGGCGACATAAAGAACACGGTTTAGTATCACCGATTCGGTTTATTCCGTTAGCCGAAGAAACCGGATTAATTCAGCCATTGGGGCATTATGTTTTAGGAAATGCAATTAAACAAACTAAAAAATGGAATCAGCAGGGATATAATTTAAGTGTTGGTATTAATTTATCTGCGCGACAATTTATACAAGCCGATTTGGTTAAACAAATTCAGCAGCTCATTAAAAAATATGATTTAAACCCGAGTAATATTGATTTAGAAATCACCGAAAGTATTGCAATGCAGGATGCGGAAAATAGCATTAATAAAATGCATCAGCTAAAAGAGCTGGGGGTTAAATTATCGATGGATGATTTTGGAACAGGCTATTCATCGTTGAGTTACCTGCATCAATTTCCATTGGATATTTTAAAAATTGACCGCTCTTTTGTAAAAGATATTATGGGTAGAATTAATGATGGCGCTATTGCCCGTGCGGTTATTGCAATGGCGCATAGCATGAATTTAAAAGTCATTGCAGAGGGAGTGGAAACAGAAGAGCAGTATCAGTTTTTAACTGCACACGGTTGTGAAGTGATACAAGGTTATTTGATTTCAAGGCCGGTGCCGGCTAATGGGTTTGAAGCGTTATTGTTGAATTAAGGCTGCCAGTTTTTAGGAAACTTACCGCTTAAAATATAAGCAAAGGCAATGATTTCGGCAATTGCAATATACAGGTTTTCCGGTATTTCATCGCCAATATTTAAGTCGGCCAGTATTTCTATTAACTCATCATCTTTTTGCAGAGGCACGCCATGCTGTTCTGCTATTTTTATAATCTCCTCAGCAATTTTTCCAATCCCACGGGCATTAACGACTGGCGCATTGACGCCGTCAAATTCTAACGCAACGGCTATTGGGGTCGCTTGTTTCATGCCTGTACATCCAATAGGTTTACATTGTTGATATTTAATGGATGATTATCAATTAAATTGTTTTTTACTGATAAGTTAATAATATTTAAACCGGCTTTGGTTAAACCGGATTTTAATAAAGGCAATAACTTTTGTATTTTGTCAGCGGTTGAAGGTATCTCGGTATAAAATGTATTAGATACCGCATTGCCAGTTAAGTTTATTTTAGACTGTACCTTGCCCAGAGTTTTAAAATTAAAAGTTAAAATTACAGACCAGTTTTCTTCATCAGCCGTATCTTTTTTGTTTTCCTGTTGAAGCGCAATGTTAATATCAAACTGTTCATGCTTGTCTTTAAATACCAGATTAAATAGCAGTAAAATAAAATTATCACCTTCACGGCTCATAGGTTGCAATTGTAAGCTAGTGATTTTGCTAATGGATTGTTCGATTTGCTGGCTTAAGTCAAGTAACAGTAATCGAAATTGAATTTGTTCCTGTAGTTGGCTAACGTTCAAATTTAAATTTTGTTGACCACCCCCTGCTTGAAAGCTTTTAGTTATTATATTGAATAATAATTGTAATTCTCGTGAAATGGGTGTTTGTGGTTTTTCTCCGCTAATAAGATTAAAGAGCTGCACTAATAAGTCTTTTGGGAGCAGAGTTGTTAGCTTGTCAACGAGTGTATTAGTTGAGTTACTGTTTAGTGATTGAGTTGTTTGTTTTATAAATGTCTCAATTTGTTTTATCTGTTGTATTGTAATAGTTTGAGTGGCGTTTCCCGATGCAGTTCTGTCTGTGGAGTTATAACTTTTTGGTAGTAGTTGGCCCAGTTCTGATTTAATGCTAAGCAGCTGAAATTTAAAATCTCGATTTAAACTGATGTCAATTTTTTGCCCCGCATTGTCCGTATGATTTGTCGGATTATTAAGTAATTTCAGTTTGGATTCTAAAAATATTCCGCTATTTAATAACACTTGTTTTAACTGGGTTGCATTGATGTTAGCAGGAATAATTCGTATATTTTGCTGCAATTCGCCGAGTAATGTTTTTAGAGGCAAAGGCATATTTTTTAAAGACAGTTTATTGTTAAGTAAATTAAGGCTGGCTTGTTGAAGTTGACTTAATGATTGTTGAATGGCAATAAATTGTCGGAGCTTAAGTGCAGCAAGTTGATTAGTTTGTAGCGCATCGCTCGATGGTTTAATAATATTGAGTAAAGGCAGTTTTATGGTTTGTGAGTCTTGTTGAAACTCATTTATCGATTTCACCAGTAATTTAATTTCCTGGCCGGTTTGTAGTGCAACGGGGGTTTTGGCCTCTAGCGTATATTGGCCAACTTGAATTAACACCTTTGACAAGGCATCACCGCCACGTTGTGTGGTGGCATTTAAAACCTGCCCAACCTTCCAGGTTTTGGTGAGTTGCGGCAATAACTCAACTTTAATCGCATTACTTTGTTTAATGGGTGGAATATTAATCATCAGTTTTAGGTCGTTCTTTAGGTGACATTTTTTTGGCGAGTCGGCTTGTTGATTAGTATATCGGCCAATAGTCTGGCGTATTAAATTAAATGCACGCCAAATTTTATCTGAACTATATCTTAATGGCCGTATTAATAAGTTTAGCGGCTAAATACTGAAAAATCGTTTTCAGGGTTGATTTTTCATGGTTTTTTTAGGTATGTCATTATCTATCTTATTGAAAATCAATGAATTAATACTATGCTTAAGACGTGATTAATCAATATTGATATTCATTTGTGCGTGCTGGTTGGGAGGAATTAAATATAATTGGCTCAATAGCCGGCACGGTCTTTGCATTTATGACAATAACATCAGGGGAAGCTTAATGGCTGACGAAGAAGAAAACACAGAAGCATCAGGAGAAAAAAAAGGCGGAATGATGAAAATCATTTTGTTGGTAAATGGCTTATTACTGCTGATTGGTATTGGTGTAGGCGTGTTTATGTTTATGAGTGGCGATGATAAAGCTGCTGATGTTGCCGATACTGAAACACTGGATGGCGAGGAAAGTGTCGAAGCCAGCAAATCTAAAAAATCTAAAGGTACTCCAATTTATGTGCCACTGCATCCGGCCTTTGTGGTGAATTTTGAAAACCAGGAGCAGGTGGCTTTTTTGCAGGTTGATATTCAAATAATGACTTATGACAATACAGTGGAGTCGGCACTAAAAATACACATGCCAGCGATTCGAAATGAATTATTATTGTTATTGGGCGGTAAGCAATATCATGAAATCAATACCCGCGAAGGTAAGCGCGCATTAAGCCAGGAAGCGATACAGGTGATGCAGGACGTGCTTAAAGATGTGGGGGCGCCAAGCTCTATTGAAGCGCTATATTTCACCAGTTTTGTTATGCAGTAAATTGAATAAAAAATTGTAGAAGAATAATTTATGGCCACAGCAGATGTTTTAAGTCAGGACGAAATCGATGCGCTTTTACACGGCGTCGATGACGGTGACGTAGAAACAGAAGACGAAGAATTACATGATGGTTCGGCGCGCTCGTTTGATTTTAATTCACAAGAACGCATTGTGCGTGGGCGCTTGCCTACGCTGGAAATGATAAACGAGCGTTTTGCGCGAAACTTTCGGGTTAGCATGTTTAACCTGTTACGTCGCCAGGCAGAAATTGCGGTGGGCGGTGTGCAGATGATGAAGTTTGCTGAATATGTGCACAGCCTTTATGTGCCCACCAGTTTAAATATGATTAAAGTAGACCCACTCAAAGGTACGGCGCTTTTTGTAATAGATCCGAAGTTGGTTTTTATTGTGGTTGATAATTATTTTGGGGGCGAAGGGCGCTTTTATAATAAAATTGAAGGCCGTGAATTTACGCCAACTGAGCAGCGTGTTATCAGTATGTTGTTGAGTCAGATTTTTGATGATTTAGAAGATGCCTGGAAGCCGATTAAGGCATTAAAGTTTGAGTATCAAGCATCGGAAGTCAACCCGCATCTGGCCAATATTGTGAGCCCCACAGAAGTGGTGGTGGTGAGCACGTTTAGGGTTGATTTGGAAGGTGGCGGCGGAGACTTGCATGTGACATTTCCCTATTCGATGGTGGAACCGATTCGAGATTTATTGGATGCGGGTGTGCAGTCGGATATGTCGGAGGTAGATGACCGTTGGCGTTTATCATTGCGTGATGAAATTTTTGAAGCGATGGTAGAAGTTAAAAGTCAGTTAGCCGACGTACAAATAAATTTATCAGATATAAATGATTTAAAAGTGGGCGATGTTATTCCATTTGATATGCCGGATCAGGTGGTATTAGAGGCCGAAGAAATTCCGATGTTTCGCGGCACTCTGGGTGTGTCTCGAGGCAATGCGGCGATTAAAATTAATGAACGGGTTTCACGGCCAGAGTTAAACTTTTTTTCTGAAGTAGATGAAAATTAAGATAAAGATAAAAGACAAATGAGACTGAACCATGAGTGATGAAGAAAACACAGAAGCTGAAGAAGATCCGTGGGCCGATGCGCTAAACGAACAGGCAGAGTCTGAAGCGGCGGATGCCAATGCTGATGCCGCAGGTGGCAATGCCGCCAGTTTCGATGAATTAACCGATTCGAGCAGCGTTGGCTCTGATGTTAACTTAGATGTGGTGCTAGATATTCCGGTCAATTTATCGATGGAAATTGGTCGCACTAAAATCAGCATTCGAAATTTATTACAACTCAATCAAGGCTCAGTGGTGGAACTGGAACGTTTGGCGGGTGAGCCAATGGATGTATTAGTTAATGGCACCCTAATTGCGCGCGGCGAAGTGGTTGTGGTGAACGAAAAATTTGGTATTCGTTTAACCGATATAATCAGCCCAGCGGAGAGAGTGAAAAAATTAAAGTAGTTGGTAAGTATCTTGCTACTTAAGTGATTAACGATTATTTCTGAATGTATGTGCCAGAAATCTGACAATGTTAATTGACTTAAAGGTTACTAAATCTCCGCATCTCAAAGGAGATAAAAAACTATTTTATGCCCGGTTTACTTATTCGTTTTTGCTCTGATTGTTTTCTCTCTGGTTATTTTTTTATCGGTCAATTTTTTTCAGGGCATTTAAAAAAATTTACCGTCCTTATTTTCTTTTCTTTTCCCGTAACGCTGTTAGCTGAAACCCAAGCGACAGTTAAACCCGCATCGGTGGAAGCCTTTTCATTAATGGGCGCCTTAAATATGGCAATGGGTTTGATTGTTGTTATTGCATTAATCTTAGGTCTGGCATGGGTGTTAAAAAAATATGCTCGACTGCCCGGTAATAATTTAGTAGATATGAAAGTGCTAGGTGGTTTGTCATTAGGTACGCGAGAAAAAGCCATTTTAATTGAAGTTGATAATCAGCGATTACTCGTAGGGGTGGCGCCGGGGCATATTCAAACATTGTATGTTTTAGACGGTGATTCAGCAGGCTCAAATTCATTTGAATCCAGGTTGGAAGCAGTGTTGGATGACCAAAAATGAGTGTCATATTAAAATATCAAAAAAATGTAAATAATTATTTTAAAAGTTCGCGTGAACATAATGACATAGAAAAAATAAAGCAAACATCGTTGTTCCCGAATGCTAGTGTCGGTAATTTGGCAACTTTAAAAAACTTCAGGCTGATTAAAGCGGCGCCGCATGTGTATAAAATAATAGGCTTATTGTTTATTTGTGTATTGTTTTTTTCGGGCCCGGTCATGGCGGAGCCCGGTTTGCCAGCACTGGTTATTGAAGATACCGCATCGGGTGCAAAAACATATACTGTTCCACTGCAGGTGCTAATGTTTATGACGGTGCTGTCGGTATTGCCGGCACTGTTATTAACCATGACCTCGTTTACGCGCATTATTATCGTATTATCTATTTTGCGCCAGGCATTGGGCACGGCACAAACTCCCTCCAATCAAATTTTAATTGGCCTGTCATTATTTTTAAGTTTTTTTATTATGTCGCCGGTGTTTACTCAGGCTTACGAAAATGCTTACCAGCCCTATATTGGCGAACAAATTTCTGCAGACGTTGCGATAGAAAGATTAAAAAAACCTTTTCATGAATTTATGATCAGGCAAACCCGTGAAACTGATATACAGTTGTTTGCAAACCTTGACGGAGAAGATGGTTATGATTCACCCGAGGCGGTGCCATTTTCTGTGCTCATGCCGGCATTTTTAACTTCTGAATTAAAAACGGCATTTCAAATTGGTTTTATGTTATTTATTCCGTTTTTAATTATTGATTTGGTGGTAGCCAGTGTTTTAATGGCGATGGGCATGATGATGTTGTCACCCCTTATTATTTCATTGCCTTTTAAATTAATGTTGTTCGTGTTGGTGGATGGCTGGTCGTTAGTAGCGGGAACCCTGGCTGCAAGCTTTATAGTTACCTGATAAAATAAATAATATTCATTTCAATATAAAGACAGCGATGAAGAAAGTGCGCATTTATCGAACTCGTTCCTGCCCCTATTGCCGACGTGCAGAAAAGGTATTAAAAAAACGGGGTGTAAAAACCATGCAGGTGATTGATGTGGCGGGTAGTAGGAAGCTCTGGGCCGCAATGGAAAGAGAAACCCGCAGAAATACCGTGCCGCAAATTTTCATTGGTGATGTGCATGTGGGAGGCTTTGATGATTTGGTAAGGCTCGATAAAAAAGGCCGGTTAAAAAAATTGTTAGAGGATTAGCCTGTCATTAAATCAGCCATTAAGCGAGTCATTTATATGCAGAATAATGACAGTAATGTGCATTTTTAAAGACAGGGCTTATCCCTGTTACGGGCGGAGCTAAAGCACTGCCTCCGACAGTTTTTTATGCAGAGGCTCGCTTAAAACCCATCGCTAATGGGATATAGACCCATTCATCAACATTCACTACTATACTTCGTTAACCCTAATTTCTGAGGAATCCCCGTGGATTTTTTCCCCATATTTTTTGATATCAAACAAAAGCCAACGCTCGTTATCGGCGGTGGTGAAGTCGCTGCACGTAAAGTATCATTATTGTTAAAGGCACAATCGATTGTGACCGTGGTCTCTCCGGTGCTCTCGCGAGAACTGGCTGACTGGCAGGAGGAGGGCAAATTAACCCATATTGCCCGTGAATTCGACATCGCGGATATTGAGCAACCGGTGTTAGTAATTGCCGCAACAGATGATCGCGAAGTAAATAAAAAGGTGTCTGAACTGGCGCAAGCCAGAGGAGTCCCGGTTAATGTGGTGGATGACCCAGCATTGTGTTCATTTATCACTCCTTCTATTGTAGATCGCTCTCCGGTGCAAATTGCCATTTCAACCGGCGGTGTGTCACCGGTTTTAGCCCGTATGATTCGCACCAAATTAGAAGGTTGTATTCCCGCCGCTTATGGCCGATTAGGCGCGCTGGTGTCTAACTTTAGAGAAAAGGTAAAAGCTAAATTCACCAATGTGGATCAACGCCGTGCGTTTTGGGAGTCTGTGCTAGAAAGCACGGTTGCCGATCGTGTATACAGTGGCCATGAAGATGAAGCCGCTGAGGCATTACAAAAAGCTATCGATGCAGCGGATTCAAATCCGAAATTTCAGGGTGAAGTTTATTTAGTGGGTGCCGGCCCCGGCGACCCGGATTTATTAACCTTTCGCGCTTTACGTTTAATGCAATCCTGCGATGTAATGGTGTATGACCGTTTGGTGTCCCCCGCTATTCGTGAACTGGTGCGCCGCGATGCAGAATTAATTTACGTGGGCAAGGCTCGCGATAAACACACCATGCAGCAAGAAAACATAAATGAGTTGTTAGTGCGTTTAGCCAAAGAGGGTAAACGCGTTTTACGCTTAAAAGGCGGCGACCCATTTATCTTTGGCCGTGGTGGAGAAGAAATTGAATTGTTAGCACAGGAAGGTGTTCCATTTCAGGTGGTGCCGGGAATTACCGCCGCCGCCGGTTGTGCCTCCTATGCGGGTATCCCGTTAACCCATCGTGACTATTCTCAATCTTGTGTGTTTGTCACCGGTCACCTAAAAGATGGTACGGTCGATTTAAACTGGAAAGCACTGGCGCAACCTAAACAGACCGTGGTTTTCTATATGGGCCTACATGGCGCGCCCACTTTATGCAAAGAAATGATCGGTCATGGTTTAGCGCCAACTACGCCGGTGGCGCTCGTGCAAAAAGGCACAACGCCAGATCAGAAAACCGTTATTGCCACACTGGATACACTGGAAAATACCTTGAAAGCCCATACCTTTGAGCCGCCGACTTTAATCATTGTGGGTGAAGTAGTGTCTCTAAAAGAGAAGCTCGACTGGTTTAATCCGGATGATCCGCAGGGGCAGGCGGTTAAAGCCGGTAAGTGGTAAATCATTAATTAATGGATAATAAAAACGCAGAAATAGAAGCTCGATTAAAGCGATTTAAAATCTGGTTTTTCGGAATTGTGATTTGTTGTGGTAATTGGTGGCTCAGCGGTGTTTTATTATCAATTAAACTCGTGAGCTTTGGAAACGTCATAAGCTCCGGGCCTAATGCCAGAAAGTTAAAAGTAATAGCATTGAAGGTGCAACTATTAGTCGCATATTAATAATCTGATTTCATCGCTGCTTTTTATGCGTGGCTAAAGTCGCGCTTCCAGAAAAAAGCTTAACTTACTGGCATTAGGGGCGGAGTCACCTTTGTACGTTACAATGTTTTAACTTTATCGAGCACCCGTGCCGCATGTCCTTCAGCGGCAACACCATATTCCACATCCGCTAAATTTCCTGATTTATCAATAATAAAAGTCGAACGAACTATGGCCATTTTTTTCACGCCATTTTTTTCTTTTTCCTGCCATACGCCATAAGCATCACATAAGCTGCCATCGGTGTCGGCGAGTAAATCTATTTTTAAATTAAACTTATTAATAAATGCCTGGTGTGAGTTAGTGTCGTCTTTACTTACGCCTAAAATTATTGTGTTTTGTTTTTCAAACTCGGTAACCAAATCGGTAAATTGATTGGCTTCGATGGTGCAGCCGGGAGTGTCATCTTTGGGGTAAAAATACAGCACAATATTTTTTTGTGTGAAGTAGTCAGACAAATTAATTTTTTCACTGCGTTGATTTAGAGTAGAGAAATGCGGGGCAGGTGTGTTGTTTTGTAGCATGATTGTTCCTTGCATAAAATAAAAGGTATGGGTAAAAGCATGGATAAAGTTTACATATTATATTCGCGCATTATAAAAGTAGCCGCATAAAAAATATCGATATAAAGTGTGGTGGTAAATTTCATAAGATTAATAAGTTGGACTAAAATCAAACGCAAACGATTCGCATTCCCAAATAATTTTATTAGTCAAAACTAATATTTTTTGATTAAGATCAAAAAATATTATCCGTATAAATCTTTTCTATTCGCGCATCGGAAACTTCGATTCAAAACCACCTGATTTATCTAGAGAAATTTTACTTATAGGAGTATCTTTACAGACCATAAAACTAGGCTACGGCTGCGTAAGCGTGGCTCGTAGTAAACCGAATTACTAAACGCAAACCATTCGCGTTAACTGATTTAAATAACCTTATCCGCTTCGGAGGAATATCAATGACGGATGTAGTCGCAACTAATGAGACTATCCTGGTAGTAGGTGGTGGTGTAAGTGGTATGACCACTGCACTTGAAGCTGCTGAAGCTGGCAAGCAAGTCATACTTGTGGAAAAGCGTGCTTATGTGGGTGGACGAATCACTCAACTCTATAAGTACTTCCCAAAACTTTGCTTCCCGACTTGTGGTCTGGAAATTAACCAGCGCCGTACCAAGATGAACCCTAATATTACTATCTTAACCCTGGCGGAAGTTGAATCGCTGACCGGTGAAGAAGGTAACTACACCGCATCTGTGAAAATCAGTCCACGTTATGTTAATGATAAATGCACATCATGTGGTGCCTGTGGTGAAGCGGTTGAAACTGAATTTGACGATGAATATAACTATGGTCTAAGTAAGCACAAAGGTGCATACCTGCCACATCGTATGGCATTACCCGAACGTTATGTAATTGACCCGGCGATGATCGGCACAGATGATGCGGCGAAAGCAAAAGCAGCCTGCCCGGTCGATGCCATTGATTTAGACATGGCGGAAGAAACCGTAGAACTTAAAATTGGCGCTGTGGTTTATGCCACTGGCTGGCGTCCATTCGATGCTAACAAAATCCAGCCTTATGGTTATGATCGTTACCCGAATGTGATTACCTCCGTAGAGTTTGAGCGTATGAATGACCCTATGGGGCCAACCGGCGGTAAAATTTTACGCCCGTCAGACGGTGCCGAAGTTAAAGACATTGCCTTTATTCAATGCGCCGGTTCTCGTGATCGTAACTACTTAAAGCATTGCTCACGCATTTGCTGCATGGCGAGTTTAAAGCAAACTACCTATGCAACAGACGCCGGTGCTAAATCAACCATTTATTACATTGATATTCGCGCGATTGACCGTTTTGAAGATTTCTACAAAAATGTGCAGGCGGATGAGAATGTAACGTTCATTAAATCTAAAGTAGCCAATATTACTTTAGGCGAAAACGACAACCCCACGCTACAGGGTGTAGATACCGAAGGCTATAACCGTTATGCCACCGAGCATGAACTGGTTGTGTTAGCGGTAGGTATGGAACCGAGCGTTGACGTTTCAACATTACCCGGTGATGTGAGCGTGAACGAGCATGGTTATATTGAAAACGATGGCACCAATGGCGGAATTTTCGCGGCGGGTTGTGCATCTGATGCACTGGATGTGAACCGTGCGGTTCAAAGTGCAACAGCTTGTGCGTTAAAAGCTATTCAGGTTGTTAATCGCGTAGCAGGATCGGAGGGTTAAACAATGGCAGACGAATTATTAATGGGTGCCTATATTTGTAAAGGCTGTGGTATTGGCGATCGTTTAGATTGTGGCCAGCTAGAACAAACCGCAACCCGTGACGGCAAAGCAAAATTTGCAAAATCACACGACTTTTTATGCAGCGCCGAAGGTGTGGCGATGATTCAGGCGGATATCGATTCCGGCGAAACCAATCACGTTATATTAGGTGCATGTTCACGTCGCGCGAAAGTTGAAGCGTTTAACTTTCAAAACGTAACCGTGTCCCGTGCAAATTTACGCGAAGGTGTGATTTGGGTGCGCCCGGATAACGACGAAGCCAATGAAACCACACAGGAAATGGCAGATGATTACATGCGCATGGCCTGTGCGGAATCCAAGTTTCAAAAATTACCTACACGCTCTGGTGAGCAGGAATTGAATAAAAATATTCTGGTTGTGGGTGGCGGTATTTCCGGCATGACCGCAGCTATTGAAGCGGCCGATGCAGGTTACCCTGCGGTGATCGTTGAAAAATCTGGCGAATTAGGTGGTGTAATGGGGCAGCTGCACAAACGTGTTGCAACAACTACGCCTTATGCCGAGCCAGAAGATACAACGGTTGCAGATTTAGTTGCAAAAATTGAAGCCGCTTCAAATATTACGGTTCATTTAAATTCAACCGTGACAAAAACAGCCGGTGCGCCGGGTCGTTTTGATGTGGATATTTCTACTGAAAGTGGTGCCACTTCCAATGTAAGTATTGGTGCCATCGTTCAGGCCTCAGGTATGAAGCAGTTCGATGCCAACAAGTTAACCGAATTTGCCTATGACAAATCGGATAATGTGATTACGCAGCTTGAACTAGAAGCCTTAGCGAAAGAAGCGAATGGCGGCCCGATTAAACGTAAAGACGGTAAAGAAGTTTCCAGTGTTGTCTTCGTACAATGTGCCGGTCAGCGTAGTGATAAAGAAGGTTACCTGCCTTACTGTTCTGGTTTCTGCTGTACTGCATCTATCAAGCAGGCGATGTACTTTAAAGATGCTAACCCGGATGTAGACACCGTTATTATGTATGACGATCTGCGTACACCGGGTGCGGGCGGTGAAGATTTTTATCGTGCCGGTCAGAAGAAGGGTGTTATCTTTACTAAATCTACCGTTAGCCAAATTGATGCAAACGGCAATGATTTAACCATTAACTTCAAAGATGAAATTCTTAATGAAGACACATCAATGCCAGCTGACCTAGTGGTGCTGGCAACAGGGCAGGAGCCAAACTCTGGCCCTAATCCTTACGCATTAGATGAAGCGAAAAAAGCAGCAGAAGAAGCCGGTGAAGAAATGCCGACTGAAGTTGAAGTAACGGTCGATTCAATTTTGAATCTTGATTACCGTCAGGGCACAGATTTACCGCATCTGAAACATGGTTTCACTGATTCACATTTCATTTGCTTCCCATATGAAACACGTCGTACCGGCATTTATTCTGCGGGGCCGGTGCGCCGCCCAATGGACAGCTTGCAGTCTACAATCGATGCAACCGGTGCAGCAATGAAAGCCATTCAAGAAGTGGAAAACGCAGCAAAAGGTGCGGCAGCGCATCCACGCTCAGGGGATTTAAGTTTCCCGAGTTTCCGCATTGAAGGTTGCACACAATGTAAACGTTGTACGGTTGAGTGCCCATTCGGTGCGATCAACGAAGATGAAAAAGGCTTCCCAAGTTATAACGAATCACGTTGTCGTCGCTGTGGTACTTGCATGGGTGCTTGCCCTGTACGGGTTATCTCGTTTGAAAACTATTCTGTGGATACGGTTGGCCAGCAGATTAAGAATGTTGATATCCCTGATGAGTTCGACGAAAAACCGCGTATTTTAGTACTGGCTTGTGAAAACGATGCCTACCCGGCACTGGATATGGCGGCACAAAACAGACTGGAATACAGCGCCTTTACGCGAGTTGTTCCAATTCGTTGTTTGGGCTCGGTGAATACCATCTGGTTAACGGATGCGCTTAACTCCGGTTATGACGGCATTATATTAATGGGTTGTCAGAAGGGCGATGACTACCAGTGTCACTTTGTGAAGGGCTCTGAAATTGCACATATTCGTATGAGCAAAATCGCCGATACACTGGAAACACTGAATCTTGAAAAAGAACGGGTGGCAACTTATGAAGTGGCTATTACCGATGTTCAACGCACAACTGACCTGATTAATGACATGGCTAAAACCATTGAAGAAATCGGCATGAGTCCATTTAAATTCTAATGGCAATTTCTAAGAGGATATAAAGAATGAGTGATAATAACCAGATGGTTGAAAAATATCGCAATAACTTCCTTAAAGAAGTTGAAGCGAATGTTGAAGAAGGTGACTGGGTTAAAATGTGTATGCAGTGTGGTGTTTGTGCCGGCTCGTGCCCAATGGGACCTTACTGGGAGCACCCGCCACAGGAAATATTTATGATGATTCGCGCCGGTAAGCGTGAAGAAGTTTTATCATCAGAATCGATGTGGATGTGTACCTCCTGTTATAACTGTATTTCACGTTGCCCACGTGAGTTGCCGATTACCCACATCATGCATGGTTTAGCGCATTACGCTAAGCGTTTAGGTATTGCACCTAAAAATCAGGCAACCTTAAGATTCTCTCAAAAGTTCTGGGATAACTTGATGGTTAACGGTCGTGTGAATGAGTTGAAATTAGGTATTTCACTTTATTTTCTGGATGGTTTTGTTCAGGGCATTAAAAATGCACTCGCAGCATCCGGTTTAGGTTTAGGCATGTATAAAGCCAAGCGCTTAAACCCGATGGAAATATTAGGTGGCCATAGCATTAAAGATAAATCTGGCCTGAAAGCCATGATTAAGAAAGCGCAGGAAATTGAAGACGCGCGCATTTCTGGCAATAAATAGGAGCATAGAATAATGTCCAAAGAATATTCATTTTACCCGGGCTGCTCTTCACAGAAAGGCACGTCAGGTTCTAACCTGCAAACTTCAGTAAATGCAATTTGCGACTCGCTGGATATTAAACTGAACACCATTCCAGACTGGAACTGTTGTTCAGCATCCATTGGTTATTCCGGTGGCGGTGAGTTACCTCGCTTAGCTTTATCGGCGCGTAACATTGCACTGTCTGAAAAGAATAATCCAGGTCAGGAAATTGTTGCAACCTGTGCCGCTTGCTGGTTAGCGACACGCGAAACCAAAGAGCGTATTGAAGATAACGCCGAAATTCGTGAAGGCACTGAAACAGCACTGAAAGAAGCGCATCTGGAAATTTCAAAAGAAATGCCCAAGGTTCGTCACTTCACAGAAGTGTTGATTGAAGACGTAGGCTTCGATGCAATGAAAGAAAAAGTGGTTAAGCCATTAGAAGGCATTAAAATTGCCGGCTATGTAGGCTGCCAGACGAATCGTCCGTTTGGTATTGACGGTGAATCGTTCGAAAATCCAAAATATCTGGATAATATGGTTGAAGCTATGGGAGCAGATGCCTGCACAACATATGAAAAAAAGGTTTCATGTTGCGGTGGAGCATTAGCGTTTTCAGAGCCTGAAAAATCACAGGCACTGGTAAAAGGTATTATCGAATCAGCATATGATAACGGTGCAGATATGATCGTGACACCTTGCCCGGTATGTCAGTTAAATGTTGAAGCGTATCAGAATGATATTAACGCCACTTACGGCACCAAGTTTAATATTCCTGTTACTTATTACTCAACATTAATGGCAGTTGCTTATGGCAAAACATCGAAGGAAGCCGGTCTGGATGGATTGATGATTCAATCTAAACAACTGAATGATATTGCCGCTAAATAATAATTAAAAAATGATTTTTTATTTTAAAGGCGCAACTTGGTTGCGCCTTTTTTTAGTAAAAAATAATAGTTTGCAATACACTGAAACGGCTTTCATTCGTTGAGTCTAATTCTAAACCAGAAAAATCACTGCAAAATATCCAAAGGGCTAGTAACAGTTAAACCGGGCTTGTTTAAAACATGTGTATAAATCATCGTAGTTGAAACATCATTATGGCCTAATAATTCCTGCACCGTTCTAATGTCATACCCCGACTCTAACAAGTGAGTCGCAAAACTATGCCGCAAAACATGGCTAGTAATACGTTTGCGCAAGTTTGATAATGTTGCCGCTTTCTTTACCGCTTTTTGCAAAGTGGACTCATGCAAATGATGTCGCCTAACAGCACCTGATCTGGGGTCAACCGATAATTTAGGCGCGCAAAATAAATATTGCCAACGAAACTCTTTTAAAGCATTAGGGTATTTTCTAGCAAGCGCTTTTGGTAAATATACATCACCGTGCCCTGTTGCTAAATCTTCATTATGCCGTTTTTCCCTTTCATCAATTTCTTGCTTGATACGATCGACTACGGCTGCGGCCAAAGGCACAACGCGATCTTTCATGCCTTTGCCATTGCGCACCATAATTTGTTGGTAATCAAAGTCAATATCTTGAACCCGTAGTCGAATACACTCCATCAATCGTAAGCCCGCACCGTACATAAGGTTGGCCATTAATTGAAACGTGGCATTAGAAAAACAACTTAAAAGTAATTTAACTTCTTGCTGTGATAAAACTACAGGTAAAGCTTTAGGTTTTTTTGCGCGTTTAAATGAATCCATTTCTTGAAGGTCTAAACCAACAACGTGCTTGTAATAAAAAACCAATGCATTTAATGCCTGTGCCTGAGTGCTTGCAGCAACATTGCGTTTAACAACCAAATACTCCAAATAACGCGCAACATCTACTTGGGTAAGTTTTGAAGGAGGGCATCGATTATTGAATAATATAAAGCGGAGCAGCCAGGACACATAAGCCTCTTCGGTACGAATAGAGTACTGGCGAGCACGTATTTCAGTAATAAGAGAGGAGAAATCATCAAAGTATAATCGTGTGATTTCTTTAAAAAGTGAGCTTCTTTGAGAGTCTTCCGAATAACCCTCAAATGAAAATTGAGTCTCAAAGTCCTCAGTTTCATTAGATTGCCGATACGCTATTGAAAGCTGTTTATGCCAGGGAAAAGAAGCAGCCCAATCATTTTTGATAATCTCAACAAATAGAATTTTAAGTGAGGTAATAAGCTGCTGAAACTGCCAATCCTCTAAGAAATCACGTCGGCCTATATCCACAAGGTAAGCACTAATATCATTACTTTTATGGTTTGCTAAGCGCTTATGCTTATGGGCATGAATATAGCGTTCAATATAGTGTACATAATATTGTAAGGCTGACTCGTGAACCCCATAAGCAGTAGCCTTAGCGATATATTTGTCCCAAAATCTAGAAATCCGATCGTCCATTAGCAAAGTCCAATATTCGCATAAGCAATAACCATAAAGTAGAAAAATATGTTACATTTGTCAATCAATACGAATTGATTTAGGCTGACGTCGGTATTTATGAGTTTATATGGTGTCGGCCTAATAACTTGTTAGCTGTAAAGAAAAAACAAAACATTAATAATAAATATTTTATATTACGGGTCTGAATTAAAATCCAGAAAATGAATATTAGGCTTAAATAAAATCTGTTTAATATAAAGTGCGTTGACGTAGTTTAAAAATGTCCTGCCTTAGCCAAATAAGCTGACTTACAGTAAGTAATAAACACGATTAACAAAAATTAAAAAAAGAACTAAAACAAAAGAATAAAAAGTTTAAATACAAATTTAATTTATTCGCAGCGGCTTACATCAAATCAGCTAACAAAGCGTTAAACCTGACCCGTAACACGGCTCGCCTTTTGCGGCCTCGCTTCGCTCATGTTGCCACAAAAGCCAAGCCGTGTTACGGTCAGGTTAACTTGGTGTTAGCTGTAAAAAACAAAACATTAATAGTAAATAAAAGTTTTATATTATGGTATAAATTAAAATCCAGTAAATGAGCATTAAGTTTCAATAAAATCTGTTTAATATAAAGTGCGTTGACTTAGTTTAAAAATGTCTTGCCTTAGCCAAATAAGCTGACTTATTGTGAGCAGTAAACGCCATTAATAAAAATGAAAGAAAAAGAACAAAAACCAAAACAAAAGAATAAAAAATTTAAATACAAATTTAATCTATTCACAGCGGCTTACATCAAATCAGCTAACAAAGCGTTAAACCTGACCCGTAACACGGCCCGCCTTTTGTGGCCTCGCTTCGCTCATGTTGCCACAAAAGCCAAGCCGTGTTACGGTCAGGTTAACTTGGTGTTAGCCTAATAAAACAATAAGGAGAAGAACAATGCCACAATTACCATCAAGCATTAATGGAGTTACAATAGAGTTTTCACAATCAGTGAATAAGACTGTAGATCAAAAAATAATCAATGCACTCACGCATTGCATTAAACCCAATATCGCAAAAGGTTATGCTTTATCAAAAATATATATTTCATCGGCAAATGATTCACATAAAAT